>JAABUY010000827.1_pt1 | contig 47773 bp, 52 predicted proteins | sample 5560271 | NCBI WGS metagenome assembly JAABUY01 (sample SAMN10711886, study PRJNA513374) | rock metagenome | isolation source: Antarctica rocks | place: Antarctica: Victoria Land, University Valley | reverse complement strand
GCATATACGCCGCTCATCGTATCGTATTCCAGGCCTCGTTCGCTGCCCTGGGCATCGCCGCTGCCGTTACCGATAGAGATGGCGATCATCGCCGGCACTTTGCCTTCGGCAATCAGGTTGTCCAATGGTGCCAGGCTCATGGTAGACGATGCGCATGGCACGGGCGTGGTCGGCAAAAGCGGCAGGGGTTTGATCGAGACGTGCAGTGCCTGGGACGATGTTGACCTGATCACCGGCACCTTCAGCAAGACGTTCGCGCATATTGGCGGCTATGTGGTGGCCAGCGAAGAAATGGTCAATTACCTGAAGTACCAGAGCAGGCAGCATTTATTTTCAGCCAGTTCAACACCGGCCGCAATGGCGATTATTAAAGCCATTGAGCTGGTCGATGAGGAACCCTTATGGATGTCGGTTCTCCATGATAATATTCGATACTTCCGGCATGGCTTGTTGGGTTTAGGCTTAAATTTAGGCGATACGCAATCAGCCATTTTCCCGGTAAGGACCGGCGACAAGATCAAAAATGCCCGCATCTGCCATGCCATGCAGCAAAAAGGCGTGTACGCCAACCAGATCAATTACCCGGCCGTATCACTGAAGGATGCCCGGATCAGGATGGGCATAACCGCCGTGCACAACCGGGCGCATCTGGATGAGGTGCTTAATGTATGGGGGGATATAAAAAAGGAGTTTAGCTTATGAACAGCATCAGCCAGGTTTACAGACAGGCTTGCCGGGAGATCCCGCTGCCCGCCCCGGAAAAGCGATTGTTCATGAAGCTGTTGCGGGAGATCAGCGTCAACGCCGTCAGGCGGCAAAAGGCCTGGAACATCAAGGAAGACTTCCTCACGCTGTGGTTTATTTCTGTGGGCCGTTTTCCGGAACTTAGCAAAAACCCTTATGCGGAAGCCATAGGCGAATGGGTCGCCCGATGCCTCCCTTTTGAACTGTATGAAGCAGAGCACAATGCGCTTTGGGACAAATAATACAAATTATCATGAAAGAATTTATTAATAAACTCTACAGGGATATGGAAGAGGAATTATCCTGTATCGCTCATACCAAAAGTTCTCCGGTAGAACGCCTTTCAGCCAGCTTGAATTGTGTTGCCCTGGCCGTTGATCAATTGAAAGGCTATATAGATAAGCACCCCTTCCAATCGGAAGCGGAGGAAATTGAATTTTTTAAGGCGGCCAAACCTCGCTTTTATTGCTGGAAGATCTACCTGGTCGAACAATACGGCATCCTGGCCAACCTGCCAAATGGCAGCAGCCAGATGCATCGCCAGTATTACGTCGATGAATTAGGACTGCTGGAACGAACGCACCAGCATCACCGGCAGGTATATCAATACTATATTGACTGTGAAACCAGCCGGGATGCGGAATATTTCCTGCGTGCCAATTATATTTCTTGGTTACCGGGCCAGGATTATCACCAGCCCCCTGCAGGATTTACCACCAACCAGGACTACATGTTTGCCAGGTTCCGTGCCGGACACATGTTGCAGGATTTTATTATTGGCAGGATAAGCCTGTTGGAAACTGTCACGGTTGAGGAATTGGCCGGAAAGATATTAACTCGCAGGAAAAGGCGGTGGACCGGCGAAAAGATCAATCTGATCGAAATTGCTTACGGTATCCATTTTACCGGGCAGATGAACGATGGCAAAGCCGACATCAAAGAGATCATTGCTTGGCTTGAAACCAGTTTGAATATTGACCTAAGCCAGGCCTACCGGATGTTCCTCGACATCCGCAGGCGCAAAACTACCAGCTATACCAAATTTCTCGAAAGCATGAGCGCTGCCATCGCTCAGCACATTGAAGACACTTATGATTATAGACCCAAAAAGAAAATATGAAAAATCTATACCAACATTTAAAAGTTGGCAAAGCACCGATTCACCTTTCCCGAATTTTGATCCCAGTAACGACAAAGATTCTTTGACATACGGGGACGAGGCATTATCCTGCTAACAACAGGAAATTTTGCGAAGCTGAGATCATATCAAAATGGCGAAAACGCATTGGCAGGCGAGGGCCCGGTTTGTAGAAACCGACGCAAGTAATCCCGAAACACCATAATTCCCTGGATCAGCGCAGCGTTTGGCGCAACATTCAAGGGTCAAGGGGGCAAGATTTGTCCCCTTTTTTATTTTATATCAACCCGATAAAAATGCATAATCCAAATAAATCCAGCGCGCGCTGGATTAAAGATAATATCTCCATGGTCGACTTGCTGGCGAACCTCGGCTACGGTCCGCCCAAACCAGTCGGCAAGGAACGGCTTTACATCAGCATGCTCCGTGATTCCGACACCACGCCCTCCTTTTCTGTCAATGAAAAATCAGGCACCTGGTATGACCACGGAGAAGGAAAGGGCGGTAATATCATTGACTTCGGCCTTAAATATTGGAAAGACCTGACATTTCCTGAAGTGCTTAAAAAGATCGTGGCCGTTAGCCAGACTTCAATGCCGTCAGAACAACGGCAATTTCAGAGAAAGGCCAAGGCGATTGAAGAACCGAACTATGGCATTCTGGAAATAAAAGATTTAGGACAAAATGTTGCCCTGCTCAACTACCTTGAAAGCCGCTGTATCATGCCGGTAGCTAAGGGTCGTCTCAAAGAGGTGTATTATTATGTAGAAGATGAGAACAAGATCAGAACGAACTATTTCGCTGCCGGCTGGTTCAACGAAACCAGCTCCTGGGAAGTCAGAAATCAAAATTTTAAAGGGTGTCTTGGCCATAAAGGAATAAGCTTTCTGCCAAATTCTGATAAACGATTAGCAATATTTGAAGGTTATTTTAATTACCTGAGCTGGTTAACCGATAATCCTTTCGCTACGGAGAGCGTGCTTGTATTGAACTCGCTTGCGTTGCTTCAGATAGGAATAACCAAAGCCGCGCCATTTAATGACATTTATCTGTTTTTTGACAACGACCCATCCGGGGAAAGGGCTACCGAAGCATTTAAGAAAGCCATTCCAAATGTTACCGATTGTTCTGCTATTTATAAAGGGTACAATGATTATAACGACAAGATCGTCGCGGGCCAAATCGGCTACCAAGTTACGAGGTAAATAACGAGCGGGTTATCTTTTGGTTTTTATACTTGCAAGATGTGCTCGTGTCCGACAAAAACTCCTTCGTCGTAATTTGTCAGCCACTCACAACCTTGCCCTAAACTTCCGCTCCGTACCTCCGCGGAAGATTAGGGAGTATCGAAAACTCGCAACTCGTTTTCTCCAATGACATTCAAACGTAAAGTAATGGGCAGGCCCGCTAAAATTGAGAACAAGCGGATAAAAAAGATAGATGCCCGCTTTACTGAGGATGAATATCATATAATCCTGGAAATGGAACGAACGTTAGGTATCCGCAAGACCGACCTGGTGCGGAACCGGTTGTTGCAGGATGCCCATCTTACCGTTGTTAATGCAAAGGAACTTATTGCTTTGCTGGATGGTGTTGGCACCGAATTGAGCAGGTGTGGTAACAACATTAATCAATTGGCTAAGTATGCCAACACGCTGAATAAGTATGGACGTCTATCGCCGGTAGTCATCGAGTGCTTTAATTTGCTATTCGAGTCATACATAGGAAACCAAAAGGCGTTGGAAATAGCATTGCGAAAGATCATCCGCTCATTGGGCTGAAAAATTTGTGAGAAAGCATATTCAATAAGTGCAGAACATCAGCGAACCCGTTCGCTACGAGCAGGTTTAAGGCAACCTGGTTCCGGATGAGCAGGATAAGTTGGAACTGGCTCTCGTCTTATTGAGAACCAGCTCTGCATGAATCTGGTTGCTTTGAGCGGACTTCCAGCGAACCCGCTAACTGAAAACCGGTTCAATGATTGAGCGTTCCTACCGAATGCGTTCGCTTTGAACGGGTTAAAAAAAATCTGGTTGCCAGTAAACAAACTACAACGAGCGGGTTCGGCTTTCATGCAGAACCATTTCAGTGCGAATAGGCTCCGTGAGAACGGGTTCATGCCGAACTTCCCAAATCGGAGCGCATTCAGTAACAGTGAGCTGCTTGCGAATTGGTTAAGTGGGAACGCGTTCATACCGAACTTCCCAAATCGGAGCGCATTCAGTAACAGTGAGCTGCTTGCGAATTGGTTAAGTGGGAACGCGTTCTCAGACAACGTATGTGCAACGAACCGGCTTATTAAAAACTCCCTAATTATGATTGTCAAGATTTTTCCCTCAACCGAAAAGTCGTCTGAGTTTCCCGGTGTTAGCTACAACACGAACAAAATCGACAAATTCAAAGGCGAACTGATGAAGGTAGCGAACTTTGGGCCTTTACAGGGCTTACAGCAATTGAGGCCGGAAGATTACAAGAATTACCTGAAGATGGTTTCTGCTACCAATAAAGGCGTAAAGTATCCGCAGTTTCATGCGGTCATTTCCGCTAAGGGAAGGGAATATGATAAGCAAACCCTCGCGGTGATTGCGGAACAATGGCTCGCGGCAATGGGTTATGGCCAACAGCCTTACCTGCTGGTTTACCATAAGGACACGAGTCACAATCACATTCATCTGGTAAGTACCCGGATCAATAAACAGGGGAAAAAGATCAGCGACAGTTTCGAGCGGATCAGGGCAGTCCAGCAGTTAAATATCATATTAGGGATCGATGAGAAGCACAGCACAAAAACAGATGTGGCAAAAGCGCTGGCCTACCAGTTCGGCAGCAAGGCCCAGTTTATAATGATTTTGGAAAGCCTGGGCTATGTGCTGCGAGAGCAGGAAGGCCAATTGACCGTCATCAAATTTGGTAAAAGACAAGGCGAGGTCGACCTGGTATCTATTAAAGAAAGGCTTAAAAATTATAATGCCAACGAACAAAGAAAAGTTCAGCTGAAAGCCTTGTTCCACAAATATGCGGCGGCATTTGATACCGCATTAGAGAAGAAACATGGCATTTACACTTCTGAATTTTCTGCCTGCCTGAAAAAAAAATTCGGCATAAACCTCGTTTTCCATGCTTCCGGCGATAAACCGCCTTATGGTTATACAGTGATCGACCATGCAGAAAAGCAGGTCTTCAAAGGCGGTGAGATCATGTCCCTCAAGGAATTATTGGCCCTGCAAAAAAGCGGTCCATTCCAAAATAAGGAAACGGCTTTTACCGGTGGCGAGCAACAAATTGGATACGAATTCAGCGATGAACAGCGAGAATATTATGCTGCGATCTTTAGAGCCGCGCTATATAATTACCCGGACCTCGTGCAAGGATTACATCACCAGGGATTAACGGTCAGCTTGAAAGGTGGAGGCTTTTATTTGGGTGATCCGGGAACAGGCCTCTATATCAATTCAAAGGATTTGTTGAGCGAAAAGGATCATAGTTTTATGGTCCGGCAAATTAGCCAGTATATAGAGATAGATGAGGAAATTTACCGGCATCATGTCTATGTGCCGGAACCCTACCTAACGCCTGATGTGGACGATGAGGCTGTCCATGGCAGGAACCGGCGGAGAAAGAAGATGTCAAGAACCAGTCAGCGATGAGTTAGCCCAGCGGCCTCTTGTCCAGCTAAAAAACTAATCGAATTACATCATGGTCATTATTGTAGGCAACCAAAAAGGCGGTGCAGGAAAAAGCACGCTTACGCTTTTGCTGGCGAATTATTTAACCCGCTCAAAGAACTGTAAGGTTACGGTGTTGGATATGGATTACCAACAGTCTATTTCGCAGAAATTTGAGAAAGCGAAAATTCTAGAGAACGCCGAGCCTTATGAAGTGCTGGCCTATGCCCTTGCAGATTTCCCGGAGATGGAAGATACGATCAGGGAAAACCCAAAAGACATTGTATTGATCGATCTGCCGGGCAAGCTGGATGATGATGGCCTAATCCGCGTGTTTGAAGCGGCCGACATTGCCGTGTGTCCTTTTTCTTATGACGAGTTCAGTTTCGAGTCGACGGTTCCCTTTGCCCTGGTGCTGAAAAAGATCAACCCGGCAGTGCAGATATTGTTCGTCCCCAACCGCATCAAAGCAAATGTCAAATACGAGATCAAAACGGAAGTGAACGAACAGCTTAACCAGATCGGAACGGTAACTAAGCCTATCGCCGACCGGATCGATTTCCAGCGGGCAAACACCTTTCAAACGCCGTTGACGGTCCACGCCGCCATCGTCCCGGTTTTCGGACAAATTTTTCAAAACTTTATCGAACCCCATTTATGAGTGAAATCAAAACCCTGGCGGACCAGCTAAGAAGCCGGATGGCCAAACCGGACATCCCGGAGAAACCTGCGCCGGTTGTAAAGAAAAAGTCGGCAAAGCCGCAGGAACTTCCGGCCATCATTGACCAACTGCGCGCCTATGATCTAACAGGCCATAAGACACTGGTACACGGGCGCTTTGACGCACAGACCGCGCAATTGCTGCACCATTTGAAAATGGCTACCGGCATAGAGGTAACCAGGGTGCTTTGCTTTGCTGTACGGGAACTGCTCCACGCGCACCCCGAACTGAAGGCCGTCATTAAAGAACACTTAGACAAATTTGAACTATGAACTGGAGATTCTCAACCAAAGCGGGAACTGGGAAAAGCCGGTCATGGAACGGATCAGGGGATTTGATGAACGAAGCCAGAAATCCGTGGTGCATGTCCGGCTGGACAAAAAACGGCCATGCTGCTCAAACAACTGAAGGTGGCCACGGGCGTCGAGATCCAGCAGGTGGTCCCCTTTTCGGTGAGCGAACTGATCCGGCAGCAACCGGAATTGAAAACAATTATTAACAATTTCTTAAAAAAACTCAACGAATGAACTGGATACACTTTTTACTTTGGGTGGCCGGGATATATCTCGTGTACTACCTGGCCATTATTTTAATTGACCTTGCCGGGGGCAGGCGCGGTCCGGCAGAGCATAACAACATGCAGGAACTGACGTTTTCCGAAAGCGTCAGCCCAACCCGGCTGCAACACGAGCCTGCGGCAGAAGCTAAAGCAGCACCGGGGAATTCAACGCCCGCCAAGCGGAAGCCCGAGCCGGAAGTCATATCCTCCGGTGGCGTTAGCTTCAACGAACTGTTCCGCCTTGCTAAACAGGAGGCGATCATCTACACACAATCCGTAAGCTTTTAATCATGAGGAAGATATTTATTTTCAGTTACGGCTGCCTGCTGACATTGGGGGCAAGCGCCCAACCCGGTATCGATGAAATGCAGCAGGCGCAGCAGCAACTGGCCTCCTCCTTCTTTTCGGCCTTGGATTTTGCGCTGGTGATCGCAGGCATCTTCGGCATTATCGGCGCGGTGCGCATATACCATAACTGGCAGATGGGCCACCCCCACATCGATGAAGCCGTCCTGGCCTGGTTCTTTGCGGCCATATTCATGGTACTGGCTGGCGCTTTCCTTCGTGCTGTCTTCGGCATTTAATGCCCTATTTAATACCTCCAATAACCCGGCGGTTCCCTGCTTATCAGGGGCCGCTTTTTTTATTTCCAAATTTTAATTACCCCTATAATGAACAAACTCAAAAAAATGTGGGCCACCGCCGTAGTGCTGGCCCTGGGCTCGGCATCCGCCTTTGCCCAAAATGGTGTGAGCGGTATCAATTCCGCCACTTCCTCTCTTAAAACTTATGTCGATCCGGTAACCAACGTGGTACTGGTCATCGGTGGTATTGTCGGCATTGTCGGCGCGATCCGCGTGTATTCCAAATGGAATTCAGGCGATCAGGATATCAATAAGGAACTCATGGGATGGGGAGGCAGTTGTGTCTTTCTTGTGGTTTCGGCAGTGGTGATCAAGGCGTTTTTCGGGCTGACCTAATGGCAAGGCGCTATGCAATTTACAAGGGGCTTCAAAAGCCCCTTGTTTACCGTGGCTTCAAAGGCAAATTTATCTTTTGGGGTATTGGCACTTTGCTGGCCGGCCTGGTCTTGGGCGGGCTCACCATTGCCCTAGTCAACATGTGGCTGGGCGCTTTGGTCCTTATCGGCTGCGTCGTAGGCGGATTACTTTATATCGCCAATAAGCAAAAGAAGGGCCTGCACAGCAAAGTCGGTGATAAAGCGATTTATATCCATCCATCCAGTTTGAAACATCTCAATCGTTATGGCCAAACAAACATTTAAATTACCCTATGCCGGTATCGATAATGGCCTGCTGATCGGTGCAAACGGTGAAATTTCTGTTGTGATAAAGATCACCAACCCGGTCGTCCGGTATTCGGCTTCCTCGCCTGCTTACGAGGAATCCCACCAGCTGATGATCAATATTGTAAAGATATTAGGTGACGGTTACCTGCTGCAAAAACAGGACGTCATCAGCCGCGGTGTTTATCCGTCCAAAAAAGCCGATGAATATTTACGGCAAAAATATAACGACCACTTCAAAGGCCGCAGCTTCCTGAACGTAGATACTTATCTGACCATAACCCGGCAGGTGAAGAAAGGTGCGTTTTACATCTACAACGCCCAAGGCTTGCGCGATTTCAGGCAGGCAACCGGTAAGGTGATGGACGTGCTAAGCGCAGGCAAAACCATGCCAAGGCTGCTGGACGAAAAAGCGGTCAACCTGCTGGTCATGCAGATACTAGCAATGGACTTCAGCGGAAAGGTCGCCCTCAATAACATCACACCCACTGAAACAGAACTCAAGATGGGAATGAAGTCGGTTCGTAACATCAGCCTGATCAATATTGATAACATCGACCTGCCGCTTGAGGTCAGCAGCCATATTGAACTGAACGAGAAGGATACGCTGCGCGGTTTCCCGGTGGACTTTTTATCCTTTCTATTTAAAGTGCCGGAATTCGAAGCGATCCTGTTTAACCAGGTGATCGAAATACCCAGCCAGACGATGACCCTGCGCAAACTGGAGCAAAAGAAAAAACGCCATTCAGGTATCCCCGACCCTGCCAACCAAATATGCGTCGCCGATATTGACCTTTTGCTTAACGATGTGGCCAGGGAAAACCAGTTGCTGGTCAACTGCCATTTTAACATCGTTGTTGCTGCGGCCAACGAGGCTCTGCAGAAGGCATGTAATTATATTGAAAGTGCTTTATTTTCTTTAGGGATTATCCCCAGTAAGAATGCTTATAACCAGTTGGAGCTTTTCCGTACAGCATTACCGGGTAACGGCGTCGAGCTGAAAAACTACGACTGGTTCCTTACCACCTGTGATGCCGCGCTTTGTTTCTTTTTCAAGGAAGCCATGCAACAGGATGAGCTATCGGATTTCCTGATCCGCTTTACCGACCGTCAGGGCATTCCGGTCGGTATCGACCCCGCCGATCTGCCCATGCGCACGAACCGCATCAATAACCGTAATAAGTTTGTGCTGGGCCCGAGCGGCTCGGGTAAAAGCTTCTTTATGAATGCGCTCATCGAACAGTATATGGCCTATAATATGGATATGGTCATTGTAGACACCGGCCATTCCTATTCGGGGATTTGCAGCTATTTTAAAGGCAAATATATTACCTATACCGACAAGAAGCCGATCACGATGAACCCGTTCCAGATCAGGCAGGATGAATACAACATTGAAAAGAAGGATTTTTTAAGCACATTAATCGGCCTGCTCTGGAAGGGTGCGGAAAGCACCTTCAGCCAGGTCGAGCGCGACGTTATTTCGCATGTTATCAGCGCGTATTATCACCAGTACTTTAACCAGGAGAAACTTCCGCCATTAAGCAAAAAGGAAATATCCAGCATCCGGAAAAAAGTGCTGGAAGAGATGAAGGGCGGACCGGGCATTGTTCCTTTTGAAGAATTGAAACTGGAAATTATTACGGACGAATTACTGCAAAGGGAGCTCAGCAGCAATGACGAACAACTCGTAAATGGCCTAACCCATGCCAGTAACGACCATATTCCCAACGAAAAACAAAGCCCCTTCCAGGCTGTATTCGAGCAGAAATATGCCGATGCCGTTAAAGTCGAACAGTTGCAGCGTTTGAAAGCCAAATACGCTCAGCCGATACCCAACCTGGATTTCAACAGCTTTTACGAGTTCGCGCTTTGGAAAATACCGGAGATCAGGCAGGAAGAACGTATTCCCTTTGACGTAGATGAATTCCGTTATGTGCTCAAAAAGTTTTACAGGGGCGGCGAATATGCGCCCATACTGAACGAACCTGCCGATCAGTCGCTTTTCAGCGAAAGGTTCATTGTCTTTGAAATCGATTCAATCAAGGAGTCGCGGATTTTATTCCCGGTTGTCACGGTCATTATTATGGACGTGTTCATTCAGAAAATGCGCTTTCGTTCCGACAGGCGCAAATGCTTATGCGTCGAAGAAGCGTGGAAAGCGATTGCAAGTCCCATGATGGCGGGGTATTTATTATACCTCTACAAAACGGTACGGAAGTTTTGGGGCGAAGCTATTGTGGTAACGCAGGAATTGGGCGATATCATCGGTAATGCGGTGGTCAAGGACAGCATCCTCAATAATTCGGATACGGTATGCCTGCTCGATCAGACCAAGTTCAAGGACAACTATAATGAGATCGCGGCACTTTTATCCATCAACGAGACAGAACGAAAGAAAATTTTTACGATCAACCAGTTGGACAACACGGAAGGACGAAGCAGGTTTAAGGAAGTTTATATCCGGCGGGGGTCGGTCGGCGAGATCTACGGCGTAGAGGTGTCCATCGAACAGTATTTGACTTATACCACCGAAAAACCGGAGAAATCCGCGGTCGAAGTGTACGTCAAATATTTTGGCAGCTATCCAAAGGCGCTTGACCTTTTTGTAGCCGACATCGCTGAAAGTGGCCTTTCGCTTTCCCAATTCGTCAGCCATATTAATCAGCACAATCAACCTTTTAATTATGATCTCAAATGAAAAATATACTATTTATAGTGCTTATTATGCTGACACGATCAGCATTCGCACAGGAATTGGTAGTCGACCCTGCCACTTCAGCCGCAATTCTGGTTAACAGCGGCGTCATCAATGGCCAGCTCAATACCACCAACAACAATTTAAGCCTGATCCAGAAAGGACAACTGGCGGTTACCGGGCAACTCGTCATCGTCAACAACCTGCAAAACAAAATATATCAGGGGCTCAGCCAGGTCGCGTCAGTCATCAATAACCTCAGTACGATCAAGGAGATCGCGGATTGCGGCACGGACATCATAAGCGATGTGGAACAGTCAGTAGTGTTGGCCAAATCTAATCCGGTATTGCTCCTTTTCGCCGAACAGGGCGCGAGGGAGTTTGAAACCAGGGCGGTCACACTGGCAGCCGACGTTAGCGCCTTTGTGCTCAAATCAGGCGGGCAGAACCTGATGGACTCCGGCGAACGCGGCAAGTTGCTCAACCATATTGAAACTGAAATGCAGATTTTACGGGGCATTGCTTATGGCTTGCAGCGGGCCATGTATTGGGCAAAGATGCGTGGTATCTGGTCCTCGCTCAATCCATGGGGGACCTGGAAAAATATGGATGTACAGATAGCTAATGACGTAATCAATAACGCCAAATACCTCAAGCAATGAAACTTAAATTAATAGTGCTCCTGTTACCTTTTGCCTTCAGCTTTTCACCTTCCATGGCCCAGCGAAGTACCATCGACATTGTGGGCATGCACCAGTTGATCGACCAGTCGAAGGACGAACATACCCGGCAGGTGAACACACGAAACAACCAGGCTACCGTCAATGCCAACGAACAGGCTAACCTGACACTTTTGGGAAAGCTGAAAGATATATACCGCACCCTTCAAAATCGCTACAACACGCTCGGGACGGCCGTTAGTGTTGCCAATATCGGCATCGAGGCCACGCCAATGGTCGGGCAGATCATCATCTACCAGGGACAGATTGTTAAGCTGGTGGAAAAAAACCCTGCGGTTGCGATGTTAGGGGTTCAGTCGGAAATAGAATTCGTCCAAAAGGCGGAAGGGCTATTGGGCTACGTTGCCGGGCTGACCTTATCGTTTGGCGATGTGAACCAGATGAAGGCTTCCGACCGCAAGCTACTTTTTGATTATGTCATCCAGCAATTAAGCCAGATTCAGGAACTGTCCGGTAATCTGGTCGACACGCTGAGTTATTCCAACCTGTCTTCCCTATTACGTTCATTGAACCCTTTCCAAAACTTTGTCGATATGGACAAGAACATGGCCGAGGACATTATCCAAAACGCCAAATACCTTAAGCAATGAAAAACATCTTCGTCTTTTTCGCTTTATGCTTTTCGCTTTCAGTTCAAGCGCAGGAATACGTTTTTGACCCGCAATATTTTGCGTCTGTACAGGCCAACGAAGCGGTGCGCAGCAGTGCCGAAGCCACCCACAATCAGTACCTCGGGAAAATCAATAACAATATCAACGACATCAATATCAATGTAGGCTCGGTGGTGCTGGCACAAACAATCATTTATAATGGGCTGTCCGACGTCAACTCCGCTTTAAAGGATGGAATGGCCGTCAAAAACATGGCTGTGCTGACCAGCGACATGATCAGTTACCTGCATCAATGCCTGGATTTAGCCAAAGCACAGCCTTACCTGCTGCTGTTTGCGACCAATATTGAGCATGAAATGCAGTTCAGGGCGACCAGCCTTGTCAGCAATGTTTCGGCTTACGTGTTAAAAGAAGGCGACAACGTGCTGGCCGATTACAACGGCCGCGACCAATTGCTCAAAAAAGTTACGCAGCAATTGCAGGTACTCGACGCGCTGGCTTACGGTGCCTGGCGGGCGATGTTCTGGGCGAAGGAGCGCGGCTTACTGGCTTCCGTTAATCCATGGGCCAATTTCATTAATAAAGACAAATTTTTTGTCGAGCAGATCATTGGCAACGCCAAGTATTTACAAGCCAACCCCTGATCTGCCGTTCGTTAAAGTCTTTCAGGCGGCTTTTCTGCCGTCTTTTTATTTCACAAAAATCAAACCTCAATTGTATGAAAAAACTGTTATGCCTTTTGGCACTCTGCCTTTCAATGTCTGCTTTGACGGCTCAGGCAATTGTCCAGGACAAAGCGACGATCAATCAGTCGCAGCGCATGGTATTCCAGCAATGGAACCAGAATGATTTTTACCCGCATTCGGGCTTTTTGGGTACCAACCCCTACTACTGGCTCGTGTGGGGCCTGTTCGATCCCAATTACCATAAAACCGACCTGCGGCCTTTGAGCGCAACCGGGCCGCAAACGCAGCGGCTGGCGCTGGTGAGTGCCCTGAACAGCACCGATAACAATTATAAGCTGAATTCCGACACGACCCGCAAAACGGCGCTTTCGCAGATTGCTTCGCAATCGGGGCTGCTTTCCGATGCCGACCCACTCTGGCTGCTGTATTACAGTCAGCAGTTCCAGCCGCTGTTGAACTATTCAGCGGTATCGCTGTTAGGTCCGCTGCCTCCAAAGGTTAGCACTAAGCTGGTATCGGAGGGAATGTACAGGTGGTATAGCAATGCGCTCGCCATGCTAAAAGAACGGCTCAACGGGGCAAGGACGACGGATATGGACAGGGGCTCAAGGATCATGGCCTATTACCGGATGCTGAAAGAATACCAGGAACTGTCAGGCGTTTGGGCGGTAAGCGTTTCTGCGGCACAACTGACCCTGAACATGCAGGCAGCGCAAAAGCAGGTGCAGCTATCGACCGCGCCGGTCAGCAACTGGACGCCGAACACAGATGTACAGATTGCCACGAAGGTCATTCAAAACGCCAAATATTAAATCTTATGCAAAAAAAAATAATCGTTTTATGCCTGCTGTTCGGCTTATGCACCACGGCAGGATTCGCCCAATCTATTGATACGGCGGCCTATAAGAAGACCTTGCAATACCTGCAGGGCGATGGCGTATACGAGACCGGCATGATGACCTTTCTCGGCGGCCTCAAAAATTCGATCTGGACACATTTCGATCTGTTCATCGGTGATGCGCAAGCGTTGGCAGCCATTTTTATGATTATCTTTTTTGCCATACGCTCCTATGAAATGATGGTCGGTGACAAAAAGATGGAGATTATGCCCTTGTTACGACCATTTGGTTTAGCGATGGTCATTCTTTGGTGGGGTGCATTTGTAAAGATGGTCGCCTTCCCGACAGACCTGGTCGCCAACCAAACCGAGCAGATGTTTAACAGCGTTCAGGGAACAGTTGACGGCCTGCGTTTTACCCGCGCGGGGCTGATGGTGCAGGTCGCAGATTCGCTTTACAGCTATCAGGCGCAAGCCGATGTAGCGGAAAAGGAGAGCGATACCTGGTATGGCCAGGCCTGGAATTCAGTAACCAGTACCATTAAACAGGGGATTTCCACGGTGATTTCACCGCTTATGGAACTGAAGAACCGGCTCACCGTTGGCATGCAGTTACTTTTTACCCAGCTGCTGGAACTATTGGGCATATGGATATTGCGGATAGCAGTCTATATCATTTTCATGATACAGATCATTTATTCATCCATTCTCATCATCCTTGGGCCCTTTTCCGTCGCGGCAAGTATCCTGCCCGCCTTCCGGGACAGCTTCAGTACCTGGATAGCAAGGTTTGTCTCGGTAAACCTATATTCCGGTATCGCATATTTAATCATGTATTTATGTGGGCTTATGCAGGAATACGCACTCCAGTCAGAGATCAGCAAGTACCAGGCATTAGTCGGAAGCAACGGTACCACTGCCGATATGGCCAGGTTCGCTGCGTTCGCAGGTAACGGTATCTTATCGTTCGGAACGGTCATCATCGTATTTGTGATCGGTGCCATTTGTATGTTTACCGTGCCAAGCATCTCGACCTGGATCATTTCCACTTCCGGTATTACTTCTGCCACTTCGAGCGCGGGCCGCGGGGCTGCCTCCGTGATTGGTGTCGCCCGTCGTGTTTCCGGCAAAATTATCTAACCGTCCGCCGAAGGCGGAACAAATCCAATTTTATGATTATCAAAAATATCGAAGCCAAAATTCGGCTGGCGACCTGGGTGGCTTTCGGCAGCTTTATAACGGCCATTATCCTCACCATTATCGTGTCCGCTTATGCTTCAAGACAGGTGGCAGATGCCCGGAAAAGCATTTATATCCTCAATAACAATGTGCCGTTGCAGGCTATTCAGACCGACATGCAGCTCAACCGCCCGGCAGAATACCGCGCAGATGTCAACCTTTTCCATTCGTTGTTCTTTTCATTGACACCTGACGATCATTACATCGAGTACCAGATGAAAAAAGCCATGTACCTCGTCGACCAATCGGGCATGGAAGAATACAATGATCTGAAGGAAAACGGTTTTTTTAACTCTATCCTGTCCTCCAGCTCGGTGCTGACACTGCAAACGGATTCGATTGCGCTCGATATGCCAAAGCACTATTTCCGCTATTACGGTAAGCTGAAGATTGACCGGCGCAGCTCCACCGTATTGCGGTCGCTAATCACTGAAGGTTACCTTAAAGACATACCGCGAAGCGACAATAATCCGCATGGCGTGCTGATTATTAACTGGAAAACATTGGAAAACAAAGACCTGCAAGATGTTCAAAAAAATACATTCTGAGCGCGATCCCAGGGATACCGTAATCAGCGAGGTGAAAAAGGAGCTCCGGCCCTATTTCAGCAAAGCAAGCCGGAGCTTAAAGGCGATTGCGGAACGTTACCCAAAGTTTCTGTTCGCAATGATGGTCATCAATATGACGTTATCGGCCATTCTGTGCTTTACTGTTTTCAGAAATAGGGAGCCGCCTAAAAAAGCACTTCCAATAAAGATAGCTTCGACCGTTACCGATGGCTTTGACCGCATCATGAAGGCAGGCGCTGCACTTCGCCAAACCGCCCACCTGAAAAAGCAGGTTGACAGCATTTCCCAAAAGAAAATGCTGACCCAAACAGACAGTGCCGTTCTGCTCAAAGATTTGGACAGCCTGCAGCATATTCACCGGGTGGTTAACTTTTAGCGACTGTAGAAAGGCCATAAGTACCAATAAAATAAATTATTCACGAATACCTACCAGCATGAAGATCAATTTTAAACAACCCAAATACATTTTGCCGCTGATCCTGCTGCCCTTTTTGTGCCTGTTCTTCTTTGTTTACCACAGCGGTTTTGCAAAAAAGAAACAGGAGGCGAAACAGGAGGCGGGCATTAATGGCACTGTCGGCGACGTGTCGCCCGATATTAAGAAAAAACAACTGGAAAATAAACTCGATGCTTACAGGAATACCTATAAGGATGCGGACGCCTCTTCAGCAGTGAGCGCCTTGCCGGAAGAAAAGACGAGCAACCCATCGTATAACAACAATTATACGGACAAGCAAAAGCGAATGCTGGATTCTATCAACCAGGTCATGAAAAACCGGTATAGCCAGCGCGACAGGCAAAGCGTAAGCGTAAGTAATTCCGGCCGGGACAGGGCAATGGCCGAAGCCCTCAATAACCTGTCGGGCCGGCAGGGACAGCATCATGAGCAAGGCGCTCCGCCCCCAAAAGACCCGATGGCCACCTTTCGCGAACAGATGGCCTACCTAGACAGCATGAACAAAGCCCATGACCCGGCCCTGAAAGCTGAAAGGCTGAAAAAGGAGACGCTGGCAAAAGCTGAAGCAGAACGAAAAAACGAACACGCGCTGGCTGTACATAAAGCAGCCATGGACAACGCGGGGTTCAATACCGTAATGCCTGATCAAGCGGACGATTTTATCAAAGTGGTCATCGATGAGAACCTGACCGGCTATGCCGGTTCCCGCATAAGGCTCCGGCTGCTGGACGATATTAATGTCGGCCGTTATCTAATCAAAAAGGACACCTATTTATTTGCACTGATCAGCGGCTTTTCCGGACAGCGGGTAACGTTAACCATTAAATCTGTTCTTTATGGCGGAAAAATACTGCCGGTAAAACTGGAAGTTTATGACCTCGACGGTCTCGCAGGGCTATATGTACCGGAGTCGGCTTTTCGCGACTTCACCAAAGATCTCGGCAATAACACCATCCAAGGAGTGACTATCGATAGTGGCAGCGGCACGGGTGCGGCAACCAGCCGGTTTGTAATGAGTACCGCCGACAAAATGTTTAAATCCACCTCATCCGCCATTGCCGGGCTGATCCGTAAAAACAAGGCGCGGATCAAATACAATTCCTATCTCTATTTAATCGATGACGAAGCGCTGCAAAACGCGCAATCTAAAAACTAAAAACATGAAAAAAATATTGTCATTCCTGACCATTTTAATGGTTAGCGGCTATACCTATGCGCAAAACACGCCACTGGCAGATGGCGTAAAAAAACATGACCTGCCGGTCATTTATCTTCCGGAAAATGTTTCCGTGCAGTTCATTTCACCGGAACCTATCCGGTATGTGGATATATCTGAAAAGAACATCATCGGCGACCTGCCTTTAAAAAATGTATTGCGCATCCGGTTGAAGGATTCTGTCAAAGCGGCCGACGCCGTGTTAACGATTACCGGCGAAAAGTTTATCGTTCAATACCATATCGTTTCGGCTGATGTCATTACAGGCAGGGACGCCGTAACTGAAATTGCGATTAACCCGGCAGATACGCGGCAGCTGGATATTGCAAGCGTAGGACTGTCGCAGCCGCAACTGAAAGGTATGGCCCTTAATCTGTTTTGTAAAAAGCCGGGGCATCCTATTGCACATACCGAAGCATTCGGGCTAAAGGCATCCCTTTACCATATCTATTCCGCCGGGGACTATATCTTTTTATATCTCGGCTACGAAAACCGCACCAACTTGAAATACGACCTTGATGAATTCCGCTTTAAGGTCGATGACAAAAAGATCACCAAGTCCACCAACGTTCAATCAGTAGAGATAAAACCGGAGTATGTGCTGTTTGATAACCCAGTTTTCCAGCACAGCTACCGCAACATCATTGTTTTGAAGAAAATGACTTTCCCCGGTAATAAGGTCCTGCATATTGAACTGAGTGAAAAACAGATTTCCGGCAGGGTTATCACCCTGACCGTATCCTATCAGGATTTGCTCGGCTCGGATATTATTCCCTTGTAAACATCATAAAATGAACCCTTTGAAATTACTGGAACCGCACGAGCGTGAACAGTATGATTACCTGCGCCTGGTACTTGAAGAGGAATTCGAGGAAAGCTACCTGCAATTTCTCATCAATGGCATCCTGGTTTATGAGGTAATCAACCTAATGCCGCTTTGCGCCCCGATGTTTGAGGAGCTTGGCTTTCCCGAAAGCGAAGACAGCCGCTTGCTTCGCTATGCCGTTACCGGCACCGTAGCGCAATACCTGGAAGGAGAATTGTATCATGGCTTTTAACAGTTCAAAAAAACTGTCGGACAATATGGAGGCCTTAAGGCTGACCTTTGCCGGGCAGAAAAACTATAATCATAAAGAAACTGCCATTTTACGCAGTTATGCCGGATTCGGCGGATTGAAAGCAGTCTTATTTGGGGCCGGGGATAGCGAAAGTTGGGTACAGCAAAATGCTTCCGCCAATGACCTGCGGCTTTATCCGCTGGTAAAGGAACTGCACGAATTGTTGCAGGCCAATTTATCGACAGCAGACTATAAATCGGCTATAGCTGCCATGAAATCCAGCATCCTGACGGCCTTTTATACGCCGGATGTTGTACCAAATGCCTTATACGCCGCAATGGCCGGACAAGAAATTGTCCCCATGAAACTTTATGAGCCGAGTGCAGGCGCGGGTATATTTATCAGCGAAGCGGTAAAAGCATTCCCAGCTTTACAGGAGATCAATGCGGTAGAAAAGGATATGCTGACCGGAAAAGTGCTGACCGCGCTTGCCAAAACGTTTCCGGTCCCGGCTAATGTTCAGGTTAGCGGATTTGAGGAAACGCCTGCGAGCGAAAAAGGCAGATATGATTTTATTACCAGCAATATCCCATTTGGTAATTTCCAGGTCTTCGACCCGGCTTACCAGGGAAGCGCGGTAACTACAAAAATTCATGACTATTTCTTTGCCAAAGGTTTGGATAAATTGGGCGATGGCGGCTTGCTGGCCTATCTGGTCACCGATGCTTTTTTAAATACCGCCAGTAATTCACTGGCCCGTAAGCATGTTTTTACCTCAGCCGATTTTATCAGCCTGTCTGTCATGCCGGATAACCTCATGAAGGACAACGCCAACACTGAAGCGCCAAGCCATTTACTGCTGGTGCAAAAGAATGACTTTAAGGAAGAATTCTCCAAGGCTGAAATGCTGCTGATCGATACCGTCGAACAGGAAAACCGCTACGGCAAATTTTCGCTCAACGCTTATATCGAACGCCACCCCGAATTATTATTAGGCGATACCAAAGGCGCTGGCAAAAACCAGTATGGGAAAGCCATACAAATGGTCTGGCAAAAAGGCCCGCTCGAAGAAATCAGGCACCCGCTTTTGGAGCAAATCGCCGAAGGGCTGGCCGCCAATTTTGACCGCGAGCGCTGGAGGGCATTGCAGCAAAAACTGGCCGCAGAAAAAAATACCAGCAAGGAAATAGGGAAAACCGCCGGAGACGCGCGGTTTTTTACTTTTCTGGAGGTTCCGGATGTTAAGTCTGATCAAGCCGCCAGCCAGGGGCAGTTGGGTTTATTTGACGCACCCTCCGTTAACAATGACCGTGCGCAGGGCTATCTGTCCAATATCGATAAAGCCTTTATCGATCCGGCTACCGGGCGGCAGATCAGCACTATCCGAACCACCGCAAAGCCCGATCATGACAGTATCGTTTTAATTACGGCGAGGGGCAATCAGTACGGTAGGTATCTGTACAAATTGTATAGCAACGTCCAGGAACTCAGTTTTTCCAATAAATGGTTAAACGGTAATACGCTCAGTTATGAACTGAAGGCTTTAGCCGCCAAACTAAAAAATTTCGGCCACGACTATCGCTATGAAGGAGATAAGAGTCTAGAAGGCGCGTTCCAACTGATACCTGACCGCCCCGTACCATTTGCTGCTATCAAGCCTTTCTATACCCGCGACACTTTAGTGATCCATGAACAGAAAGCTGGTTTGATCGGCCCTATTGAAAATAGCCAGGCGGAGTTCAAGCCCTTTGATGACCAGAAAGACCTTTCGTTTTTCAGGCAATACATTCCGTTAAGGGACAGCTATATGGAGCTGTATGGCGCAGAAGCGAAAACGCTGCAGGTTCAACCCGATCTGCGGGTATTGATGAACCGTTATTATGAAAGCTTTAAAGCTAAAAACGGCGACTTGAACCGGCAGCTTAACCGTAACCGCCTTCTGCAAGACCCGGCTTTTGGTTTTACCGTCTTGTCATCTTTAGAACGCCGTGAGCATGAAACCTGGACAAAAGCCGACATTTTTTATGGGCCAGTGTTCCCGCAGCAGGAAAGCCTGCACACCGATGACCCGGCAGAGGCGCTGGCACGGTGCCTGAACGACAAGGGATTTGTTGATTTGTCTTATATCAGCCGGGCGACCGGAATGGATGAAAATGAGTTGGTGCGCAAACAGGAACGGCAGATGCTGCTCAACCCGGCCAGCAGGCAATGGGAAACCACCGATGCCTATTTATCCGGCAATGTGGTGGCCAAACTGGAAAAGGCCGGACGGATAGCCGCTGAAAATCCCGAAGATATACAGCTGGCACGAAGCCTTGCGGCCATTCGGCGTGTACAGCCGGAGAAAATTCCCTTTGAAGTCCTGGACTTTAACCTCGGCGAGCGATGGATACCCATTCACTATTATGAAGCTTTTGCCAGCGACCTGTTTGGCCTGGAAACCAATATCGAATTTTTTTCCTCGGTCGATTCCTTCAAGGTTAACTACCGCCACGGCAACGCCAAAACAGATGAGGAGTTTGCGATTATGCCCAAGTCGGGCATTAAAATGAAGGGTGCCGCCCTTTTGGAGCATGCGCTCGAAAATACCAGCCCCTACTTCAGCTATACTATAGGCAAAGGCGACAGCACTGTCCGGCTGCCAGATAACGAAGCCATTCAGTTAGGCCACCAGAAAATCGAATCGATACGCAGCCGCTTTGGGGAATGGTTACGGGATCTGCCAAACAATGAAAAAACACGGATAGAGGAATTGTACAACAATACCTTCAACTGCTACGTCTTGCGGCAATATGACGGTAGCCACCTGACCTTCCCCGGACTTGACCGCAAGGCTTTAGGCATTGAGGACTTATATAGCTCACAGAAAGACGCGGCCTGGCGCATTATGCAAAACCGCGGCGCATTGATCGACCACGAAGTCGGTTTGGGTAAAACGCTGACGATGATCATTGCAGCGCAGGAAATGAAAAGACTGGGAATTGTGCAGAAGCCGATGATCCTGGCATTAAAGGCCAATGTCGGCCAGATCACCGATACTTACAGGAATGCCTATCCGCAGGCAAAGATATTGGCACCGGGCGAAACACCATTCAGCTTTTTGATCGTTGAATAGAAGGTAGTTCGTGAGTTGAATCCCGACCTGAGAGCGACCTCAGTGATATTTCCACGACCATATTTTCGGACTGCAGCAACTTTATGGCCTCCTCCGCACGAAGTGCATTTGGAGATTCCGTTGAATTTGACCACCTGATTCTGTTTTAAGCTGACCACTGATTCCGGTGGAAACAGGTTTTTCCCACTTTTGGTGAAATATGCAGTGTGAGAGGACAGATAAGGAAATAATCCCTATCTTCCTCCTTGATTATTTCAAATTCTAAATGTGATAGAAGGTCAACGCTCTTGATTTACCAACTTTACTTTTTGGCAACCCGATTGACCATATTCCGATCCTACGCAAGCTTTTTCCGCAACCATTTGCGAACCGGCTCATCATACCATTTCAATGTGGCATAGGCCAAAACGATCCCACCTGTTAAAATGAGTAACGCATAAGGCCACGCCTGCACAATCGTTACGCCTTTATGATTACTGATCCAGGCAACGTAAAAATAGACCAGCGGGTAATGTACCAGGTAAAGCGGATAGGATATATCACCTAAAAATTTGCATATCGTGTTCTCTCTTTGAGTTTGCATCACGCCACTGGCGCCAAGATATACTATAAGCGGGAAAACGATGATAATGCAAACAGATTCATAGATCCCGTTCATCCAAACATGCTCAGCGCCGCCAATGCGCGGCATATAAAGTACGATAGCTACTAAAAGGCTGCACCATAAAAAGGCATTTTTAATTCGGGTCGGCTTTGCTACACGTGAAAGTAACAGACCGGCAAAGAAAGGGTACATGGTACGGGTTAGCCCAACGCGTACCTGTTCCGCATTCAGTGTCCAGCCACCACTAACGTCGCCGTTTGTGATTGCCAAGTGTGCGAGTGCGATAGCAGCGATGCCTACTAAGATACTTAATGCCGTTTTGGAAAACTTCCTGATCCAGATAGCATAAAGAATGTTGGCAATGTATTCAAAGAACAATGACCATCCCACGCTATTCAGGGGGTGCATCTCTTCCCAGCCACGTATATCAAGCGATAATGGTACGGGCAGGACAGTATAGCCGATCAGCATCACCAGCAGCATCTTCCAGACAGGAATAGTATGAATGAGCGGCCATAGCGTAGAATCCGTAAAATAGAATCCGATCGCGCCGAGGGTCATCCCTAAAACCACCATTGGTTGAAGACGTTCCATACGGCGTTTGAAAAAGTTGCCAACGGTCATTTTATGCCAGCGGTTGTCATAAGCATAGCCGATCACAAAGCCGGACAACAGATAGAAAAAGTCAACGGCCAGATAGCCGTGGTTGACCAGGATATCCAGGTGCCCAGTTCCTAACGGCTCGGTCAGGTGGAAAGTTACAACAATTATGGCTGCGACACCACGAAGGCCGTCTAATATGGGGTAGTGTGGCTTGGTGGCCAGCTCATCATTGAGGTCAGTTCTCATGTAATAGGTTGTAAAAATTACAATTTGCAAAAAATAGCTAATATTCAATTATCCGACTAAATTTTAATTCCAGGTTGGCAACTACCCAAAAATTTCCCTGTTCTATCTGATTTTATACTACACAGCTAGTCTGACTTTTTAGAACTCCAGGATGTTCTTCGGCTTTGATTAAGAATTTTCATGCTTGAAAATGTGTATGCTGGCAATCTTTTTCAGATCGTACCAACCACCAAAAGTGGGGAAGAACCAATTTTTCCGAAATATACAATAGAAGGCGTTAACTGTTCAAAACCTCTTACTTAACATAAAGGTAATTATCAGACAAGGGCTGAATAATTTGCAGTAGAGCTATTGCTGATTATAAATTTTGTTTTTCAAAAAGCTTTAAGCGTGCTCCAGAATAAATTCAGCATCAATATGAAGTTCTGTATGGACAGCTTTTAAAAAATCAATGCTTACCTGTTGCTTGCCATTCATGATTAAAGAAAGCTTGGCATCGCTGACCTTTAATTTCTTAGCCAGGTCTTTCTGCTTTAATTTCATTTCAAACATTCTCATTTCGATCATACCAATTAACGTAGTTGGTGTATCGATTACATAGGTAGCCTGTTCATATGCTTGGGCAGTTTGTGCAAGGGAACGGATCTCTGCCAATTCTTCTTTAGAAACGCCGTCACTCCCTTTAGCCATCAGACTATCAATTCTGGCCATTACCTCATTATAGCCAGCATCAGTAGTTATCTTTTTCATCCGTCTTGTAGATAAAAAGAATAAATAAAATCCACCTTTTTCCACAGGTGGTTAATGGTGCCCGTCTTTTAGATTGATGAGCAATCAATCCGGTCATATCCTTTGTGGGTGCCCACAAAACGTATATATACCGTTCTAATATCAAAAAAGATCATAGCAACGATCCGGTAATTGTTTCCGCGGATATCAAAAACAAAACGATCATTGCCGACAGCATCTACCGAATTAAACATATCTTTAATTTCATGGTAGTTTGCCCAGTCCGCCTGCATAGTTAATCTGTACCAGTTGTTTAAAGCATCTTTTGCACCGGCATGTACTTCAAAAAAATCACGAAGTTTACCATAGCTAATAACGACCACGATTTTTATTTTTACAAATCTAAATAAAATTTAGATATTCTAAAAAAATAAAAGGATTGTTTATAATTGCTAATGGCTTTTAAAACTATACTTTTAAACTGAACTGCTTTTTTTAAAACTATAGTTTTAAAAATTAGATAAAATTATTCCCTAATGAAGGTTGCCACGTATCTGATTTAGATTATTAGGCACACAATTAACACTGATTAAAATGGAAAGAGCAATCTGGACAAACATCCATCCGGGTATAATTTTAAAGGAAGATGTGATCAAAGCAAACGGGTTGAATATCGGAGAGGCCGCTGATCTATTAGCCGTATCCAGGTTAACCCTGTCTAAAATAGCGAATGGAAAAGGGGCGATAACGCCCAATATTGCTTTACGGATCGAAACGGTTTTTGGCGGAAATGCAGATTTTTGGCTAAGGATGCAAAGAGGTTATGATTTGATAAAAGAAAAACAAATTTAAATAATGCGCTAAGTTAAATCACCTTAAGTTTGTATCATATGGAAAGGAATGAAAGAATTAATGAACCTACGATATACGGTTTGGAAAGTACGGATGTGGAAATGAACGAGGTAATCGCAGAAGCCCTGGAGCATATAAAGGAATTTGATATTGCGCTTGAAAGAAAAAATTCTGATTTTAATTCTTTTGCAAAAATTTAAACAATACGGTGCAAAGCCTAAGTTTTTAAAATGACCAATGTTGAATTCATTCATTAAATTTGTAAAAAGACGATGGCACCAGTAACTATACATCCAAAAGATCAGCAGCAGTGGAGTGCTTTAAAAATTATTTTTGAGGCCATGGACGTACCTTTTGAAAAAGAGGAAGAAAGCCCGTACAACCCTGAGTTTGTTGCCAAGATAAAAAGAGGGGAAAAAGCTGCAAAAGAAGGCAAGGGGATGAAAGTCGATATGGACAACCTGTGGAAATAGAACTGTTTGAAGATGCGATTGAAGACTTTATTTACTGGAAAAAGTCAGGAAATTTAGCAGTACAGAAAAAAATCCAGCAGTTGTTTTCTTCTATGCGGGAAACGCCATACGCAGGAACCGGTAAACCGGAAGCATTAAAACATAATTTATCGGGAAAATGGTCAAGGCGTATCAACGGCGAGCACAGAATAATTTATGAAGTTCAGGGAGAACTGATAAAAGTGTACTCGCTTAAAGGTCATTACTAAAGCCTGATCTTTTACTGGAATCCAGTTGTATTATTACACGTCATAACTAACTTACACGTCAGATTTTAAAGTATTAACAGCCTATACATATGCGTATAGACGCATATGCGTATAGTTGTAATAAGGCCTTTTATCGTTGAAATTAGGTTGAATAAGCCTGAACTAGGCGGTCAATTTCAGTGGAATATCAATGAAGAATAATGGCGTAATTTAAATAAATTTTACCAAATCTCCATTTTTAAAATATAAAACTCTGGTTACACGAATCCCTTCGTTTAAACATAATGCTTAACTTAAATAATGCCTACCTTTCCTCATCTTAAAAAGTTAAGGTATGAAAGTTTCAAAAGCAGTTCAAAGGCAAGATCCTAAATCCTATATTGTGGTGGTCGGTACTTCCGCAGGAGGGTTACGTGCCCTGACCAAGCTCGTAAGCCAGTTACAGGAGGGTTTTGCTGCCCCGGTATTGGTCGTCCAGCATATTTCTGCCGATGCCACAGGAGATGTTCTTTTAGATGCTTTAAGCAGGCATAGCAAGTTAAAATGTCAGCACGCTGAAAACGATATGTTGCTCTCGCCCGGTGAACTATACCTGGCTCCTTCTGATCATCATCTGATGATTTCGGGGAAAGGGACCATTTTAATAACCAAAGGTGCGCAAGAGAATCGTTCGCGCCCTGCTATTGACCCTTTGTTCCGCTCTGCTGCCGTTGCTTTTAGAAACCGCGTGATCGGTGTATTGCTCACCGGTTATCTTGATGACGGAACATCAGGCCTTAAAGTGATTAAAAGATGTGGTGGGACCTGCATAGTGCAGGACCCTTTCGATGCTGATTATCCCGACATGCCGCAAAATGCAATTAATGCGTTAAAAGTAGATTATTGCCTGCCACTAGCAGAAATGGGCGGCCTGCTTTACGAACTTACTGCCAGGGAAGCGGGAGAACCGGGGCCGATACCGGAAGGCGTCTTGATCGAGGCTAAAATTGCCGAACGTGTCCTAAGCGATTTGCCCTCTGTGAATTCCCTTGGGGAACAGGTGCCCTTTAATTGTCCCGGATGTGGCGGTGTTCTATGGAAAGTGGACAAAGATTCTTCCCTCAGGTATCGCTGCCATACCGGCCACGCCTATACTGCTGCCTCTCTGCTTGCTGAGCAGACCAAGAAGATAGAGGAAACAATGTGGACTGCGCTTAGGATGTTTGAGGAACGAAAGAACCTGTTAACGACGATGTCAAAGGGGCAAAACGGTGCCGCTTTACAATCATCCTTGGAAAGGGCAAATCTTTCCCAAGTCCATATTGATCGTATAAAAGCCATTTTGCTGGCTAGTGATAAAGGGACAAACGGTGATATACCGACATAACCCGATCATTGCCCTTTATGCTGCCTGTTACGCTTTCTTAAAACGGAAAATGGAAATAAATACATAAAAGCATTTTTAGCGAACTATTCTAAAGATTCTGTTTCCGTACCCAGATCTGATGCAACTATTGCTAAAGTGATAACAGAAGTTCTACTTAAAAATCAGTGGAGCCTTTTCCAAAAGAAAATTGGAGCATCATGCGGGAACAGTTACTGGACAATGGTGCTTGCTCCTGGCCATTTTGTCGAACTACAAATTGAAGACAAAACGGAAGGATCTGTTAAGGTACCATTCAGGGTATCCTTAAAAACAGACAAATTGAGTATTACTTCTAACATGATATTTATTTATGCCTCTGAAAAACGGCTGCAATCAGTTGGAAAAGAAATAAAAAACATTGTCTTGTAAATGGTGAAATATATTAATCTGAGATATTCTTCCAACTTATCACGTTGTACTTAGTCCTTTTTTCGTTTTCATTACCGCCGTAAATAAGTGTTTTTGTTACCACATCTGGAGCCGCATTTTCTTCAAAACGGTCCATTTCCTTAAACAGACCTTCACTAATTGTTTGGGTGGCCTTTATTTCAAAAACGGCAAAGCCCTGGTTTTTTTTCATGAGCAGGTCAACTCCGTGACCGTTGCTGTCCTGCCAGAAATAATAATCCTGATGAAGATATAAGTGGTGGTTTTTTTTCTGGTATTCTGCTATGACCATGTTTTCAAATACATGGCCTTTCAGCCTGTTTTCTGCCAGTTCATCAGCCGCCCTGATCCCTAACAAATAGCTAAGCAGGCCGGTATCATAGAAATAAAGTTTAGGGCTTTTGACCAGCCGTTTATTGAAATTCTGGTGGTAAGGCTGCAAAAGAAAAATAATATAACTGCTTTCGAGTATGGAAAGCCAGGATTTGGCCGTAACGTTGGAAATATCACATTCATTGGCCAGGCTACTAAAATTAACCAGTTGCCCTGCCCTGCCGGCACATAAACTTAAAAAAGTGCGGAACAGTTTGATGTCCCGGATATTCAGCAATTCTGTCACGTCTTTTTCCAGGTAAGTTTGTACATAATTTGCATAAAATATGGCCGGGCCTATATCCCTGTCAAAAATAGCAGGATAGAAACCTTTGATACATGCACCGGCATAGGATGTTTCTAGTAAGCCATTTGCTTTTAGTTCTGTAAAATCTAAAGGAAGCAGTTTAAACAGGGCAACCCGGCCAGCCAGGGTTTGGGTAATGCTATTGAGCAAGTGAAAGTTTTGGGAACCAGACAGGATAAATTGCCCCATTTGCCCGGATTCGTCCACCCTGCTTTGAATATAAGAGAACAGCTCAGGAACGCGCTGCACTTCGTCAAGGATAACTTTCTGGTCATACCGGTCTAAAAAACCCACCGGATCTTCCGTGGCAAAAGCGCGAATGTTTGGGGTTTCCAGGGATACATAACGGTAATCGCTGAACAGTTCTTTTAACAATGTTGTCTTGCCGGATTGCCTTGGCCCGGTAATGGCCAAAACCGGAAATTTAGATTGCTGCGCTTTAATGATGGGTGCAAGCTGGCGGTTTATAAATGTATTCATTTGCTTAAAAAAGATAAGCAAATTTATCAAAAACATTTAAAATACACAACATTTATTTTAAATATACACAATATAAAACATAAATATACACAAATGTTATTTCAAATATACACAAGCTGTATAGGGAGAATTCAAGTTTAATAAATTTTAAAAAGCTTAATAACCGGCCTTAAATAGCTGATTTTCGCATATAAACCTATACGTATAGCCATATATGCGGGCCGGAAAGCAGCCGGTTTTGCCCACAAAACCCCCTCCCAACTAAGAATTTATAAGATCAAAATTGATCTTATAAGAAGTAAAATAGATGACTTTTTCCAATGTCCGGGCAGGCACGGGGCTCAAAAAAGGCGGCTCTATGCCACCAATTTGAGCACGTGCAGCCCAGAGGCGAAGGCAACCAGGGCGTATAATTTGCCATTGCCCAAGTAGGTATGAGGCTCAAAAAGGGCGGCTCTACGCCACCAATTTTCGCACGTGCAGCCATGCCCAAAGGAAAAACAGGGTGCAGAATTTTCCAATGAGCAAGGCAGGCATGAGGCCCAAAAGGGTGTCTTTACGCCACCCAATTTGAGCACATGCAGCCAAGCCCAAAGGAAACCAGGGCGTATAGCTTTCCAATGAGCAAGGCAGGCACGAGGCTCAAAAAAGGTGTCTTTACGCCACCTAATTTTCGCACATGCAGCCCGGCCAAAGGGCAAAGCAGGGCGCAGGATTTTCTGGTGTCCGGGCAGGCACGAAGCTCAAAAAGGGAGGCCCTACGCCCCCATTTTTCACACGTGCAGCCCGCCTGGAGGCAAACCAGGGTGCAGCATTTCCCCTGGACATTCAACGCCAGTTTCCCCGGTGCAAGGCCGCCATGCCGTCTTTTTCGAGGCCGCGATAGCGGGGTCCGAAGAAAAATAGGCAAGATGAAACAGGACTTCGTCCTGTTTTCACTTGTCCTGCGGAGCTAAAAAACTGATTATCAGTTTTTTACAAAAAATCATAAAAATGATTTTTATAAATAAATTATATTTTTTAATTTAAACCGTTGTAAACCAGTTATAAAGCTTATAAAAATGAAGACAATTGGTATACCGGACGAGGTACATAACAAGCTGAAAAAATACTGTGATAAAACAGGCCTGAACCTTGGCGAATTCGTCGAAACATCGCTGCAATACTTTGAAAAAAACGGCATCAACCCGGCCGCCCATGAAAGCCCGGCCGCCGAAATGCTCAAGCTCATCAAACGCATTGATTCGGTCGTTGCCTTCATCAAAAAACAGGAAAGCGACCTTTTGCGGCCAATGGTCGAATCGGTCAGTTTGAGCGAAAACCGGATCCAGCGCGAGCTATCCACGATCAGCAAAACCGATCAGGTGGAGCAGCTCAACACCAGTATTCTAAAGTTAGTGGTAGATCTCAAAAAGGCTCACGACGAACAAATGAGAAATATGCTTGCAGTCGTGAACCATCATGCGGGGCAGAACAAGGAAGCCATGAGCCTCATGGCCACTTTGATCGATGCAAAAAACCAGACCGGTTTTTTGAACGACCTTGGCAAAACTTATTTAAAACTGGCGGCAACTAAAAAGCAATAACGATGAACGTAAAAATCGCAGGCGGTAGCAAAGGCGTTCATGCCAACCGGGGCAGCTGCACGGGTATGGTCAGTTATTTGCAGCACGAGGATCTGGAGCTGCTCCAGGCGAAAAAAAAGACCGAGCTTTTTTTTGATCAGCAGCGCGGGGATATCCGCGGGCAAGAGGTGATCAAAATGATCGATGCCAACCGCGGGCAGCTCGGCAAGGAAGATGCAAAGTTCTATTCCGTTATTTTTTCCCCTTCAGTGAAAGAGCTGCAGCATTTGTCGCAAGGCGATCCTGCCGGGCAGCCGGACAAGCTTAAAGCTTACGTCCGGAGGGAAGCCATGGCAGAGTATGCCGCAGGCTTTGGAAAAGGGCTTACTGCGGACGATATACTCTATTTCGGCAAGATCCATTATGAACGTGGCCGCAAGGGCCAGGGGAACCAGCTGCACGTCCATCTGATCGTTAGCCGCAAGGACAAGGCCAACAAAAAAAAGCTGTCGCCCATGACCAACCACCGCGGGACGCAGAAAGGCGCGGTCAAGGGCGGGTTCAACCGTGAGGCTTTTGTTTCGGGCGTAGAAAACAGGTTTGATAAGTCCACCGGTTACGAGAGGGATGTGAGCGAAAGTTTTGCTTATTGCAAAAGCGTTAAATCAGGCGATTTAAGCGAGCTTCTCGAACAAGTAGAGTTAAGGGTTGTCCAGGAGAAAAAAACCGCCCAGGAGGCGCAAAAAACCGATCCTAAACAACAAAAAGAAGAAGTACAGCAGGAACAGCAACCGCGCCGGGGGATCCGCAGGTAAAAAGCCCCCGCGCATTTGTGGCCTACCGGCTGCGCCCGGTCGAAGAAGCCTTTTATTGTAAAAAATGAGTAAATTACTAATCCTATCTTACCAATATTATGAGGTGTTTTTTTAGGTTTAATTTTACACCTTAATTATATTTTAGAAACAGGTTTTATAAGTTTTGATAAGGAATGGCTCTATGATAACATTAAACGATCCTGGTGCGCATTTAGGATCGTTCCCTATTTGTATGCGTAACTAAAAAACAGGTTTTATAAGTCACCTATGCAGGGGATAATATCCAAAATCTTTCTCAAAAATAGGTGTTATTTTGGGTTTAAATATACACCTATAAAATTTTGAAAAATTAGCTTTTATAAGCTAAATGCCCATTGTTGTCCGAAAATATCCGGCAGGGTTGGTTAGTGAAGCTTTACGTAATGCAATATCATACAGAGCCTTGCCTGCTTTTTTCCTAAGTTCCGGGCTTTCCAGAACCTGATTGATAATTTTATTATCTAGTATGCCGATGTTAAGCAGCCTGTTTTTCAAAGCAATAGCTTCCCGGTCTTTTTCTTCGATCTCAAAAGGGATTACGACCTGAAACTGCGGTAAATGCTTTACAAGAAAGTTGATTTTATAAATGCTCTTTCCCCTCTTCTCCGTCTCGTAACTGACCCTTAGATCTGAAAACTCGTTAATCTGCTTAATGGCCGGTTCCAGCACATTATCTTTAAACTGCCCCCACTGCTTATACTGCTCTGGTAATTTGCCTTTTGGGTCTTTTAAATTTAGTCTGTATTTCAGTTGTTCCAATTCATAGGACAAGTAACCGATGTCCTTCCAGCGCGAGAATTGCACATACATCCATTTGGCATATTTGGAGGTCATGGAAAGGACGCAGAATAGTTGAAAACTGGTAAAATTATTTTTTAGATCCACCAAGTACGGCTTAAGTTCTTCGGCTATCGTAAGTTGTATTCGCCCCTGACCTTTCAAGTATTTGGCACTGGACATCAATGCAACCTGTAACAAACCATCCTCTTCTTCAATCTCAAAGACTTTTCCGATCATGCCAAGAGTTGCATCCTTTAATTGCTGATAATTCCACTGGCGGCCTGTAAGGTCCTCAATTTCCTTAACACCAATTTCATACTTACTGTTATCACCTGGTTTAAGCTTGGACAAAAGCATAAAATAAATGTCAAGTTGTACGGCAGACAATTCATGGCGTGCATTAGTAATAACGTTATGCTGTCTTACCTGTAAATGAGTTCCTTTTTCAATTTTGATCTCCATAGCGTAAAAGTATAAAAAACAGGTATAAATAAAAAACTGTTTTTTACACCTGTTTTAATGCTTATAAAACCTGTTCAATATTCTTATAAAACCTGTTTTTTGACTTATAAAACCTGTTCGGTAGCTTATAAAACCTGTTGTGAAACTTATAAAACCTGTTCCAAAAAGCTTATAAGTATTTGTAAGAGAATATGTTGTGGCTTTTACAAATAACAACTTTGAATAATATTCACAATATTGTGAAGCATAACGTTCAAAAAAGGTATTTAAGAAGTTACCTTTCATTAACTTTTGAAATTATGAAAAAGCAAAAAAATCAGTCAAAAAGTTTACGAAAAGAAAAAAATGCGGGCGCGCAAAAAACAGGTTTTATAAGTTTGACTTATCATAACTTTAAGTTATAGTATCCTCTTAGATTTAAATTTTAATTTACTTATTTCAATTGATTACTTTTTCTAATTTTTAATTAAACAATTAAAAATCAATGCTTTAAAATTAAATTATTTTTTGATTAATCATAATTTAGGTGTAAATTAGCACCTTTAAATACACCCATAAATAGGTTAGATAGTACACCTAAAAAAAAGTAAAAAATGATTTATGTATTTGGCGGTATCAAAGGAGGAGTGGGCAAGACAACGGTAGCTGTGAATTTTATCCAGTATTTGGTCGATCAACAAAAAAGAGATGTATTATTGATCGATGCCGATGATCAGGAAACGGCTACGGACTATACAGCATGGCGCGATGCAACCTTGGAAGGAAAATTAGGCTATACTGCGATTAAGCTGACGGGAGATGCCATCCGGGCACAAATGACTAACTTAACAAAGAAATATGACGATGTTGTCATTGACACTGGTGGGAGGGATACCAAGAGCCAGAGGGCTGCTTTGATTGTGGCCAATATCTTTTTAGTGCCTTTTTATCCGCGGAGTTTTGACTTTTGGACGGTTACCAAAGTGCAGCACTTGATAGATGACGTTAAAACGATAAATATCAATTTGAGAGCCTTTGCTTTTTTAAACCGTGCTGATACGCGTAGTGCTGACAATCGCGATACGGCAGCGGCATTGGAAGAAACGGAAGGGTTGACCTACATTAATTATCCTCTACTAAATAGGAAATGCTTTTCTAATGCAGCAGGTAAAGGTTTGTCGGTTTTTGAATATGAGCCGAAAGATGATAAGGCTATCAATGAATTAAATATACTGTTTAACGAAATCATTCATTTAGCGCAGTAAAATGTCAAAGATCCAACTACCTCCTAAAAAGAAAACAGAAATCCAGCAAGAGGAAAATCCTCCTGCCAAAGTCAGCGAGCGAAAAATACAGGAAATTATCAATAAAGGCGGAAGTCCTGTACAGGTCAATGAACCTGCCGAAGACAAAATCAAGAACTTTAACCTCCTGGTTTTAGAAAGTGATCTAAACTTCATTGCTAAGCTTTGTGGTAAGCGGCCTAAAAAGCCAGGCCGCATTATCGGCTTTTCTAAAAAAGATTGGTTATTGGAAGCCGTACAGGAAAAAATAGATCGAGAAAGAAAAAAATATAAATTATAAGGTGTAATTATAGGTTTTAATTTAGGTGTAAAAATAAACCTTATAATAAGATAAAACAGTAAATATATGATCTAAAAAATAAATGTATATTAAGATACTATCAGACAAAGCTGATTTAGCAAAAAAATGGTAGAAGCACACCAACAAAACAAACTTGTAGTAATTTACCATGACGATTATCCATCCACTGGGCAGCTTGCTGGAAGAACTTTTTATAGGGACTAAAGGCGACGAGCAAAAGCTCATCGAAGCTGCCAGGCTGTTTTATGTTGCTGGGCCCTGCGGGCGTGTCTCCTAAGTTTCCTTCTTATAAATAACCCTCAACTAAGTACATAGTCTGTATATGCGGTTCAATACTGAAAAAGAGAGTATGATAGATAAAAGCTTAACTATCAGCCAGCAGATCAAAATATTCATCATCCTCATTCTTGCCGCCGTAGCCTTTACCTATATCCTCGTAGGTGTCTAAAAACTCAATTTTACAAACCCATTTAACCATCTTATAACCTAATTGATTTTCTATACGTAAACGAAGCGGAGCACCATATTTTTCCTGAAGCGGCTGATAATTCATTTCCCAGGCAAGAATGGATTCAGGTTTTAAGCAATTATCTAAGGTATGCGTATCATAATAAGTGCCACCGTAAAGGCCCTCACCAAATGAATAAAATACAACTGTTGTAGCCGATGGGGCAGGCTTCACAAGTTCTACCAATGCCTTAATCGGTAGGCCTCCCCATTCAGCAATACCTGACCAACCTTGTATGCAATGGTGCATTGTAATGCTCTGCTCAAGACCCATCTGCTGTAAGTCTTCTATAGACAGATAAACGGGATTTTCAACCTTGCCACCTATAGAAAGCTTAAAGTCTTTGAACTTATTTCCTGCTAATTTCCGCCACTCTTCCGATACAGGCATTTTTCCATTGACCCAAAAATAAGGTGAAATATCTTTTTGCTTGTAATAGGGCTTAGGTTTAAATTTATTGATGGTATTGAGCCAAAGTGTACCGTTAATAGCAGCCTCTGTTTGCTGCAAAGACCGGGGACGTTGCCAGGAGATCCAATGTGCAAGCAATCCAAAGGCTATCGTGAAAATAATAATACCCAATCCAATATACAATCCCGCATAACTAGTTTGACTATCCGTATTCATAGTAATATGGTTCATATTGCGGGTAAAGCCGGTTGCAGCAACCAAAGCAACATGAATTATAATGAACGCTACATAAGCTAGCATAACTAGAAAATGAATGGAACGTGCGCCCTGCCTGTTGCCAAAGAGTTTAGGCAACCAATGAAAACGATTTTCTATTGCAGGTGACATTGCCATACCGGTTAGCATGGCAATTGGTGTTAAAAGGAAAACTACTGCGAAATAAGAAATTTGCTGTAAGGCATTATAATGATAAAAGCCATTAGGCTCAATGGGCATGTGAAAAGTTGCATAATGCACAAAAACATTCCAGGAATCTGGCAGAACTTGCCACGATACAAGCACTAGGCGTTTCCATTGATCGGTAAAAAATAACAGTGCGATAAAAATTACACCATTAAGGAGGAAAAAAGGAACAGTTATAAAATGCCATGCACGGGCTATGCCTACAGAATGACGATAACCAGGCAGTCCAATTACAGGGTTTAAATAACGGCTATCTTCTTTTGCTGTATACACGCGGTCGTTAGGCACTTTTATAGGTGTAAATCTTATCCATTCAGAGTTTGGCGAGCAGCCCTGGTTCCAGTAAAGGCGGGGATGGTCTGCTAGGATGGAAAGCCCACTTCTGGTAATCATGATTAAAAAAAAGAAGTTTACCCAGTGGCTTAAGCTTAACCACCAGGGAAATCCTTTTGGATCTGAAAGAGATAAAGCGGAGAGTTTTGCAGAAGGGTCTGCTGGTAAGCCAAAAGCTATAAATTGAAACCACGCAAGCCCAACTGTTAACAATAGTAATACTAAAAGGATAACAAGCACGGTTGAATTAATGCCTAAAAACAATCTTCTATCTTTAGGATAACACATTTCTTGTTCCGCTTTGCTAAAATTGGTAAACATAATTAATGGTTAATAGACGAGTGGTAGCCACTACCGTCCCTTTTTGTAAAGTTATGCTAATTAATGGACCTAACACTTTAGATTAACTATGAGAGCCTATTTCAATTTCTATCAAAAAAAATGATAATGCTTCTTTTATGCCCGCAAATTTTGTTTTTGCATTAAATAAAACAATAAAAAGTATAAAGACTTGCTGATTTTTACCTGATAAAAGAAGCATGGAAAATAAACTAAACAAATTTTAAACAGCTTCTTAAAGATAATACAGTAGCTATATTTTAACTGGGTCATTATTGGGATCTTTAAAGAACAAACAAGTTTAACTAACCATATTCCGGTTTTTAAATTTCTTTCCCAGTGAGAGCATTTTTAAATGTTTGCGCTTTAAAGAAATGTGAGCTGTGGCATTTTCGTTTTCCTCCAGTTGATTGCTATAGCTTAGAATAATATCACGATAGGAAAGAACTCCGGTTACTTTATGGTTGATAGCAGATAAAACAGGTAATACTTCTGCATTCTGTTTTGCCATTAATGCCACTGCTTTGCTTAAAGAATCATTGTCTTTAATATACACTCGGTTTTCCTGTGTAATTTTTGCAAGCCTCAGTTCCGGATCCAGCTTTTCGTTGTAAATATCACTTAACCTAACCGTGCCGGTATATTCTAAAGCATCATTGACTGTGATTAAATAACTTTCCTGAATTTGGTTTTCTGATAACGCTTGTTTTACCTCTGCAATAGTATCATTAGAATTAAGAACTGTTTTTTCATTGCTGATAGCCTGGGCAACATTAATTTTTTGCAAACTGTCTGGCTGATAAGAACTTGGGGTAATTACACCGCGTCTTGCAATCTTTTCCGTCATGATCGTATTTTTCATCAGCAAAAATGAAATCAGGTAAGATGCTGTGCAAGCGGCTAACAAAGGTAGCAAGGCATGAGATTGCATGGTTGCTTCCAAAGCAAAAACAATACTGGTTAGATAAGCTCTGGAAGCGCCTGCAAACATAGCGGACATTCCGACTAATGCTGCCATAGGAATACTAATATCAGAACCGGGAAACAGGTGTAAGATAATAGTGCCTATTATAGCACCCGCTGCGCCTCCTATCGTTAGCAAGGGCGCAAGCGTGCCGCCCGATGTTCCACTACCTAATGCTATTGCCCATGATAAAAATTTAAACAAGCATAAACTGCAAATCAGAGTTAATGGCCAGGTTCCCGAAAGAATACCTGTAATATTATCATAGCCTACGCCCAAGGTATGTGGGGCAAAAAAGCCAATAAAGCCTACTGCAAGCCCGCCAATTGCAGGCCACCACATCCAATGGACAGGTAATTTCTCAAAAGCATCTTCTATCATATACACTATTTTGGTAAGCCCCAAGGAAATAAAGCCAATGATAATTCCTAAAACACTGTAACCTGCAAGGGCAATATTTGAGGGCACCAACAGGTCTGGCATTGGAAACACCGGGCCTGACTCAAATAATAAGTGATGGCCGGCAGCACCAGTGATGCAGGCTAAAGCAACCGGAATAATGGATTTTGGGGAAAACTCAAATAATAGTAGTTCAATAGCGAGGAAAATTGCAGCGATTGGCGTACCAAATATAGCGGACATGCCCGCTGTAGCCCCAGCAGCAAGGATTACTTTACGTTCACTGGAAGTAATTTTAAATAACTGCCCTAACGTAGAGCCTAATGCCCCTCCTGTTGCAATAATTGGCCCCTCGGCACCAAACGGCCCTCCTGTGCCAATGGCAATTGCAGAAGATATGGGTTTAAGAAAAGTGATAGAAGGTTTAATTTTACTTTGATTTACCAGAATTTGCTCCATGGCTTCCGGAATACCATGGCCTCTAATGGCTTTTGATCCATATAGGGCCATCAGTCCAACCAAAACACCTCCAATTGCCGGTACAATAATTACCCATAAGCCTAAATTATTGCCTGCGGGACTGTGAAAGCCGAGGTTAAATGATCCGAAAAAAGAAATATTGGTAACTAGGTTAATCAGGGAAACTAATACTTTGGCAATTAAACTGATTGCTATGGCTACAATTACTGCAAATGCCGAAATTTGAATCAGTCGCCCTTTTTGAAATAATGTTTTTTTAACCTGTTTTTCTCCTGTTTCGAGCGAATTTAATATGGGCGAAATGGGAATGCCGTTTTGGTGATTACTGTTTTTCATAATTGTTTTAAAAATAGCAGCTTATAAACCGTAATTGTGTAACTGATATTTCAACTAAGTTTTATCCCGGTTTTTTTTGCAAATATATTGTTTATACAATATATTTACACCGTTAAATATAAAGAGTTTAATTAAAATAATTGCAAAAACAATATTATGAAAAAATCAAGTATTATCCTCATGATTGCAGGAGTTGTTATCATGATTGCTGGCTGTTTAATTTTTAGGAACCTTAATTATGTTAACGCAGTAGATTCGCATTCGTGGACAATTAATATTAATGGCTTAAACTCATTTCCCTGGGTTGCTTTTACCGGCATGGTCCTTTTTGTTATCGGTATTGTTTTTAATATTTCTTCCTGGGAGCAAAAAGGCCACAGGGTTGATTAACCTGATTATTACTTGCAGGGAATAGACGTGTTAAACAGGGTAGGAGAAGGATGTAAATATTAAAACATGAGCTTGGCTGATAAAATTAAACATTGGGGAGACAGGCATCATCCTGCCTTTCTTGATTTGCTTCGCTTCCTGCTCGGTGTGTTTTTGTTTTTAAAGGGTTTTGCCTTTATGCAAAACCTGGCCTACTTACAATGGGTGCTTGAAAATGAGGTAGCAGTTAATCTTTCATCTGGAATAATTAAAGTGCTAACGTATTATATAGCATTTATTCATATGGCTGGTGGGCTGTTAGTTATGTTAGGCCTGATTACCCGTTTAGCTTCCATCCTGCAATTACCCGTTGTTTTAGCTGCTGTTTTTACCATTGGTATATTTAAGTCTCCCTTAAATTCAGACCTATGGCTCTCTATATTTACAGCAGTATTGCTTTTTATGTTTACCATTATTGGTTCAGGTACTTTTTCCCTAGATAATTACCTGGATGATCGAACCAGGAATAATTGACAGATTTAAATAAAAAGGAGGGTGATACTGTTATTGTTGAATAAGAAGTTGTTTAAACTTTTGATTTTGGTTTGAGCCTTTTTAAATCCAGGCAGAAATAGCTATAATGCTTCTTTTATGCCTATAAATTTTGTTTCCGTATTCAATCCCAAGCAAAAATCCCGGAAGGTTCCTGTTTTTTAGGTGATAAAAGAAGCATCTAAAATCAATTGGCAAGATTTAAACAAATTTAAATTAAGTTTAAACAACTTCTAATATTGTAAATTGATACAGTGATTGCTGGCAAATGAAAATAAGTAAAAATGGATGTAATTTAAAAAGCTGCTTTTTATGCACGCATTGCATAAAAGACTGGATTCCGGCAATAGCTGTTTCCAGAGAGAATTTTGATCTTAAAAAAGGCGAGCTGCTTTTTAAGGAGGGAGGGGCAGTAACAGGAATTTATTTTGTGTATTCTGGAAAGGTAAAAGTACATAAGCGATGGGATAATGAGAAAGAACTGATTATCCGTTTTGCTAAGCAAGGAGATATTATAGGCCACTTAGGACTGGGCAACGACCCTGTTTATCCCGTTTCTGCTACTGCAATCGAACCAAGCATAGTTTGCTATATTAATTCGCCTTTTTTTGAATCTACCTTAAACGTTAATCCTGGGTTTACCTATTCTTTGATGAAATTTTTTGCAAATGAATTGCAGGAATCAGAAAAAAGAATGCGTAACCTGGTTCATATGCCTGTTAAAGAACGAATAGCACAAGCATTATTATCTTTGAAAACACAATTTGGGCTGAATCCCCTCGGAGCAATAAACATTGAGTTAAGCAGGCAAGATCTTTCGTCTTTCGCTGCTGTTTCTTACGAAACGTTATTTAAAGTTATTAATGAATTTCTAGATAATAAGTGGATTGAGGTCAATGGCAAAAGTTTTAAGTTATTAAATGAAAGCTTTTTAAAAGAACTGGCACTCGAAATAAGGGGTTAAGGTTTTCCGCAGGACTGATACCCTATTCCTTCTTCGCTAAAAAACCAGCTATTACCTATCAAAAAACTTCATCTAATCAAATTGTTGCCTTCTGATTAATCGAACTCAGGTTATTATAAGGCGTAATACATTTTCGGAAACGCTATAATTTGTTCACCGTGTTTACGCTCATATAGCAAAAAGAAAAATATAGGAAATGTTCAAGCGAGAATTGATCTATACGTTTATATAGGAAACGGCTATACATATACACTTTACCCAGTCGGTATATTATTAGGGGGTTTCCTGATCTGTTTTAACCAGATCACTTTTGCCAGCTTTGTTTTTGTCTGCTCCTTTTTCCCTGGCAGCACTGGGTTTATAATGGATGTATTTATATATGGTAGCGTTGCTGGCAATGTCAAGTGTCTTTCTGATTTCAGAAATGCTTACCTGCGAAGCGTACAGCTTTTTGACCGCTTTCATCTTTCGCTCACTTTCGGCTGATAGCCCTTTTGGCCTGCCGCCGATCCGTCCACGCGCCCTGGCGGCAACAAGCCCGGCACCTGACCGCTCCATTTGGATCGTCCGCTCGTTTTCGGCCATGATCGCATTCATGCTAAACCAAAGTTTCCCCATTGCCGTCGAAGTATCAATTCCTTCCGTTACCGACACGAAGCGAATCTTTCTTTCGCTGAGTTCTGCCATTAGCCGGATCAGTTCCCAGGCCGTCCTTCCCAACCGGTCGATCCGCCAGACAATAACCGTATCACCTTCTCTTAGTTGTTCGTAAAGTTCGTTCCATTCCTTCCGGAACTTCACACCGCTTTCCTTTTCAAAGAACAATTTATCGCAATGCTGCTTTTTCATCGCATCTTCCTGCAGGTCGTAATTCTGGATCGTTTTTGATACCCTTATATAGCCGAAAGTCATTTTACTTAATCTCCTAATTTGTTCTTTTTTGCCAGTCTGCACTCAAATATAGCAAAGCGTTACAATTAAACCTGCAAAAAATACTATTAGGTGTAATACAATTCGTGCAATAGTTTTATGTAATAGCAAAATGATTAAAAAATCGGTTTTTACCCGGTAACCCCCTGATGACACGAATTCCTTCGTTTAAATGTAATACTCCAATTAATTCCTGGAAAGTAAATTTTAGGTTTAAGTGGGCGGGTGCTTTAATGATAATTCTATTGGTAGATTTGAAGATTTAAAATACGATGACCAGTAAAAAGCTGAATAAAGGATATATTAGCTGTCATTTCTCCATATGGGGGTAAATTAAAGAAAGGGAGAAAAAGCGCCACGACTTCGCTGTAGTATTTTTTCTTGGTATTTCCCCTGAATATTCAATTCTCCGGCTTTAGGATCGGCTCCATAAGTGCGTTCAAATCAAAGATTTTATAGTCTTTGCCTTCTGAAAAATCATATTCGCCTACCAAGTTGATATGTGCCCAGCTTTGGGTAGATGTACGGATAAAGGAAGGTGACATTAAGAAAAATCCCTGAATTTTAAAACACTTGTTATATCTTAGAACCGATATTAATTTCATGTTGGTATTCAAACTGAGGCTCATTCAATGAAAGTTTTAAAGTTTCTTAGTGTTTTAGTGATTCTTGCAATCATCGTTTTTTCATATTGGATTCATAGATCTCTGAATACCCCCCATGCGCACAATAAGAATAACCAATATATACAAATCCCACATGGCTCATCCCCCGGCCAAATACTCGTTAAACTTGCTTCCGAAGGAATCCTTTCCGCCCAAATTCCGCTGAAAATATATCTGAAAATTACCGGTGCCGGCAATGAGATGCAGGCGGGTGAATATCTATTCGATTCACCAATTACACCGCTTGAGGTACTGGGGGAGCTGAATAATGGAAGACTACGAACTGTGAAATTAACCATCCCGGAAGGTTTTACTCGCTTTGATATTGCTAAAAGAATAGCCGAGCAATTCCCTCAAAATCAACCGGCAGGCGAAAATGCTGCATTGAACCTTATGGAGGATATTTCACTCATTAAAGATATAGCTCCGGAAGCTAAAAATCTTGAAGGTTATATGTATCCAAACACTTATAATTTCCCACGCTCTGTTACCACTCGGGCTATCATAAAGAAAATGGTCGGGGAGTTTAAAAAGGTTTGGAAGCCGGAATATGCAGATCGAGCGTTTAAATTGAAACTGACACCGCACAAGATAATTACCATTGCTTCTCTTATCGAAACAGAATCGCGATTGAACGAGGAGCGACCTATTGTAGCCTCAGTAATCTATAATCGCCTTAACAAAGAAATGCCGCTTGGGATAGATCAGACTGCTGTTTACATAGCGAAGATGGAAAATCGTTGGGATGGGATAATAAACAAAAGCGACTTGGAGTCAAATTCTCCGTACAATACCAGAAAGGTTGTCGGTCTTCCTCCGGGCCCGATTTCGTCAATTTCTGAAAGCTCCATCAAAGCCGCCCTTTATCCTGCCACCACAAACTATATTTATTACGTTTTAAACGTGGAGAAAAACGATAAGTCTCATAGATTTTATTCAACGGCTGCAGAATTCGAACGTGGAAAAGCTGCCTATCAAGCTTGGTTGGAAAAGGAGCGTAGATGAAAGATTTATACAAGAATAATACGTTTTACAGGGTTTTAATCTACCGCTCATCGAGTAGTTGCTTTTAAACTTTTCTCCATACTTTTCTATACGTCAAAATAAATCGGGGTTCAAGAATTGCAAGAAAGGATATAAAATCAAAAAAGGCCGGCTAGTGGCCCACTCTTCTTTTATAGATAGATGTTGTGTATATACGATAGACTAGAATAAATTCTAGGCGGCTTGCGATTTTGTTCCGGCAACCTCCGGTTGTTTTTACATTCTCTTTAAATCAGATTTTTGAATCTCTAATAATAATAACAATAATGCCACTGAAATGAATAGTCGTAGATGCAAAGGGACGCAAATTTTCATACAGCGAAGTCGTGGCGCTTTTTCTCCCTTTCTTTAATTTACCCCATTAGCCTTAAAAATCGCTTACTTAACATAAAGGTAATTATAAGGCAAGTAGAAATAGACATCTCCAGCAACATGGATTACACGAATACATCGTTTTTTGTAATTACTACTATTGACAGGTTTAGGATAGCTTTTTTGCTTTATTTCTATATTCCTAATTATACTTAGGTCTGTAAGCTAAGAAATCCGCATAGGTCAATCTATTAGCTCTGCTTTTCTTTTTGCTGATTTTTTCTAAGTTTGAGATACTATGATCTTACAGTATTGCTCCGATCTTCATTTGGAATTTTCCGAAAATGCAACTTATATGAAAGCCAAGCCCATCAGACCTGTTGGAGATATTTTAATACTGGCAGGTGATGTTACCACGTTTAGCGGGATAGCGCGGCAAAAAGACTTTTTCGATTTTGTTAGCGACCACTTCAGGGAAACGTACTGGGTACCCGGAAACCACGAATACTACGGGAGTGATATTTCAAACAGATCAGGCTCGTTTGAAGAGAAGATCAGAAATAACGTGTTCCTGGTTAATAACGTAGTTAAAACTTTTGGCACCCATCAGCTGATCCTTTCTACCCTGTGGTCGTCCATCAGTGAGTTAAACAGCTGGCGTGTAGAACGTGGATTAAACGATTTTTATCAAATCAGCTATAATGGACGACTGCTTCAAGCGCAAGACTACAATAACATTCATCAGGACTGCCTTATGTTTTTGCAGGATGCTTTAGGGGCAGAGACAAAAGGTAAAAAAGTTGTTGTCACACATCATGTTCCCACTTTTGAAAATTATCCGCCTGAATATAAAGGTGATTATCTAAACGAAGCTTTTGCAACGGCCTTAGATGATTTGATCCGGGATACTAAGCCGGATTACTGGATTTATGGGCATCACCATCGGAATATTCCTGATTTTAAAATTGGTCAGACCCAAATGCTGACCAATCAGCTTGGCTATATTCAAAACAACGAAAACCAGTTCTTTGATAGTGATAAGTGTATTGAACTTTAAAGTATTAGAGAAAGGAATCATGGTTGATTTAGAACTGATCAATAAAATAAAACGAATTACCATTATTGCCTTGGTGCAGGATGATGAACTGATGGAAACCCTGATTTTAAAGGGAGGTAATGCCATTAGTTTAGGTTATGGGCTGAGTGAACGGGCTTCTTACGATCTGGATTTCTCGATGGAAGATGATTTTAAAGAAGAGCTATCCGTTATCCAGGGCCGGTTAAAAGGAACAGTTGAAAAGACCTTTGCCAGTTATGATTTTGTTGTGATGGATTTTAGTATCAAAGAAAGGCCTAAAACAATCCGTCCGGGATTAGAAGCATTTTGGGGCGGTTATTTTTTAGAGTTTAAACTAATTACCCAGGAAAAATACAATCAGTTCTACCCGGATAAAGACAAAATCACAAGGAATGCCCTGGCCTTAACGCCAGGAAATTCAACAAAATTTACAGCCGACATCAGTAAATTCGAGTATGTAGGAGAGCATCGGGTATTAAAGGAAATAGACGGAATTAATTTTTACGTTTACGCGCCGGAGCTGATCGTATTTGAAAAAGTAAGGGCATTAGCCCAGAAACTCCCCGAATATGCAACCGATATTCTATTATCCGGTAACGTCTACAAGGATCATGAACGTGCCCGGCCGCGTGATTTTTTTGATATTCATGCCATCTTGGAATACTATCCGGTGGATATAACATCTCCGGCCGCAAAACAAACACTAGCCCAGGTTTTTGAGGCCAAACGCGTTCCACCAGCCTATATTAAACGTATTCGTTCCATGAAAGAAATACACCGGTCAGGCTACGATGCCGTTAAAAGCACACTTTCCCATGCAGAAAAGGATTTGGGATTCGACTTTTACTTTGATTATTTCATGGAAAGGTTTGAGAACATATTTGACTAGATCAGCCCTTTGGGATAATACAGCTTCCACTGTTCGGAGTAAGCCATATCCTGCATTTCATAAGCCAGGTAAAAATTAAAATCCCTGGTTTTATTTCTAAAAATATCAATTTGTGAAAAACTGTAGTTCCCTGCAGCTTCCAAATAAAATCCTATTGCCTGGTGATAGGGATAAATGAAATTCATCCTGTTTAAGTAACCAGAAAGCTTATTGACGGAAACATTGCCTTGTTCCTTAGCTAATCGGAATGCTTTTAGAACTTCAAGTACCCCGCCCGAATAAGCAGGGCGCACGGCTATATCAATCAACGTGCGCTCAATATCTGTTACTTTTACCGGATTTATTCCGTCTTTACTGAAGTTTTCTACACCTAAGTCTTTGGTATGCTTGCCACATAGGAAGATTAGTTTGTAATCTTGAAAAGTATCAAAAGTTTCTGATTCGCGTTGTGGCTTCCCAAAAGCCTTGTCGATGTTTTCCTGTTCAAGCGTTACGGGTTTTGATTTAACAGGACTGTTCGACTGCTCTTGAGTGATATAGATGGTTTTAGGGATTTGTTCGCTTAGTCCCCACAAGCTGATCGCAGAATAATGTGAAAGATAAGACTTAGGAAAAATTGCAGCACTTATTTCATATACAGATACTTCCCCTACATAAAATAAACTCCTTTTTGGTAAACCATTAAACTCGAATAAAATATAACTAAGAAAATTTTCCTTAATAAGTGAGTTTATAAAATCCTTGATGTTCATTCTTAATGGCAGGCGCCATTTGTCTTTATTACGCTCAAAAACGTCATTAAGCGCGCGCTCATCAAACACAGGGATGTTAAAAGATTTTAATTCCTTAATGATTTGGGGAAGAACAACAGAAAACCTCGGTTTATTAGCCACATTGGATACAAAAGTATATATACTTTTGTATCCAAAGCTATAATATTTTTCTCACATTGTCAAGTACAAATAATGAAAAACTGTTGATTATAAAAGGCTTATAAAAGATTAAAATAATAATTAGCAAATAGCGTAAAGTATATATACTTTACGCAAAGTTATAATATTAAAAGGATATTGTCAAGAGTGAATACGTGATCAAAATTGAAATTATTGCTTATGTTTTTATTAAAATTTGGTAATTAATTATTGATCTGAGATATTCCTCCAGCTTAGAACGTTGTATTTAGTCCTTTTTTCGTTTTCATTACCGCCATAAATAAGTGTTTTATTTACCTCGTCAGGAGCAGCTATTTGCTCAAAACGGTCCATTTCCTTAAACAGACCTTCACTAATTGTTTGGGTGGCCTTTATTTCAAAAACGGCAAAGCCCTGGTTTTTTTTCATGAGCAGGTCAACTCCGTGACCGTTGCTGTCCTGCCAGAAATAATAATCCTGATGAAGATATAAGTGGTGGTTTTTTTTCTGGTATTCTGCTATGACCATGTTTTCAAATACATGGCCTTTCAGCCTGTTTTCTGCCAGTTCATCAGCCGCCCTGATCCCTAACAAATAGCTAAGCAGGCCGGTATCATAGAAATAAAGTTTAGGGCTTTTGACCAGCCGTTTATTGAAATTCTGGTGGTAAGGCTGCAAAAGAAAAATAATATAACTGCTTTCGAGTATGGAAAGCCAGGATTTGGCCGTAACGTTGGAAATATCACATTCATTGGCCAGGCTACTAAAATTAACCAGTTGCCCTGCCCTGCCGGCACATAAACTTAAAAAAGTGCGGAACAGTTTGATGTCCCGGATATTCAGCAATTCTGTCACGTCTTTTTCCAGGTAAGTTTGTACATAATTTGCATAAAATATGGCCGGGCCTATATCCCTGTCAAAAATAGCAGGATAGAAACCTTTGATACATGCACCGGCATAGGATGTTTCTAGTAAGCCATTTGCTTTTAGTTCTGTAAAATCTAAAGGAAGCAGTTTAAACAGGGCAACCCGGCCAGCCAGGGTTTGGGTAATGCTATTGAGCAAGTGAAAGTTTTGGGAACCAGACAGGATAAATTGCCCCATTTGCCCGGATTCGTCCACCCTGCTTTGAATATAAGAGAACAGCTCAGGAACGCGCTGCACTTCGTCAAGGATAACTTTCTGGTCATACCGGTCTAAAAAACCCACCGGATCTTCCGTGGCAAAAGCGCGAATGTTTGGGGTTTCCAGGGATACATAACGGTAATCGCTGAACAGTTCTTTTAACAATGTTGTCTTGCCGGATTGCCTTGGCCCGGTAATGGCCAAAACCGGAAATTTAGATTGCTGCGCTTTAATGATGGGTGCAAGCTGGCGGTTTATAAATGTATTCATTTGCTTAAAAAAGATAAGCAAATTTAATTTAAATTCTCAATATACATAGCTTATACTCTCAATTTACATAGCTTTTATTTTCAAAATACATAATATTTGTTTCAAATTTATATAGAATATATAAGCAAAAAACAGGAAGAAAACAGTTTTAAATAAACCAAAAAGGCTTAATAACCTGCCTTAAAAAGAGAATTTTTTGCATATACAACTATACGTATAGACGTATATGTCATCGGGTATTTGCTGCAGTGGCAGAAAGGGGACAATGTTCCATCGGATGGTTTTATGGGTTTAAGTTGCACCTGATCATCAATGATAAAGGCGAAATATTGTCTTTTTACCTTACAAAAGGCAATGTAGATGACCGGAACATCAGACTGATGACTTCCATGACACAGGATATCTTCGGCAAATTATTCGGCGATAAGGGGTACATCTCAAAAGCATTGGCCGATCTGTTATGGGGCAACGGCATACAAATGATCACCAAACCAAGAAAGAACATGAAAGACTTTAACATCTCACAGGCTGACAAGATCATGCTCAGGAAAAGGGCAATAATAGAATGTGTAAATGATGAACTCAAGAATATCTGCAAGCTTCAGCACACCAGACACCGATCCGTTGGCAACTTTCTGATGAACACTATGGGGGCACTTTGCGCTTATCATTTCTTTCCTAAAAAACCCTCTTCTATATATCGTTTTTGAAAATCATGATAACCAATTACTTTTAGCTGCTTAAACCGAACTCACGTTATCAATATAAAGCCTGTGTGCCAAATTGCTAAATAAATTCTCTGATGGTTAATCGACAATCGATCAATCCGGAAGATTTAATAAAAAGGCTGTGAAAATTAGCCAAATTAACTATTATTGAATATTCACATTGCTCAGCTTATATCCGATATAAATGAACGAAACCCAGCTATCTCCCGATATTTTAAAAACCAAACAACATTTTGAAATTCTCGATGGTTTAAGAGGCCTGGCCGCTACAGCGGTGGTTATCTTCCACTTTATGGAATGGACCTATTCAGACTATAGCCAAAATTTTATTAGGCATGGTTTCCTTGCGGTCGATTTCTTTTTTTGTCTTTCGGGTTTTGTTATCGGCTATGC
>JAABUY010000826.1_pt1 | contig 47776 bp, 57 predicted proteins | sample 5560271 | NCBI WGS metagenome assembly JAABUY01 (sample SAMN10711886, study PRJNA513374) | rock metagenome | isolation source: Antarctica rocks | place: Antarctica: Victoria Land, University Valley | reverse complement strand
TTTATGCAAACTATTTGTTTATTGTGATTTTAACATCAAAACACTGAATTTGAGTGTGATTTTCAAAAAAAAGTTGCAAAAAGTTCTGAGCGAACCGAGGAGCCAACATTCTAGGAATTGCTGTATAGGACTCTGACATACGACCTAAAAGATGGGTCTGCCAGTCTCTGTACAGAACCTCGTATGAAGAGTCATGAACTCCACAATTCTTACTCTGCTGATTTCAATCCCAGTAATACTATTTATAGGTCCGTCTACACATGAGCTCTACATCCGGAACCTCAATCGCTGATTATGGCAGCATACTTGGCGCTTTCCTCCTGTCTTGGAGACCGCTTTCGGGCGAGTCGCTCGGTCAATCCACAGGGGATCACATTCGGGGAAAGCTATCTCCGTACAATGACCAACAGTGGTCCAGCAATGTCCGAGCAAATCGAGATGGAGAGTATGCTGTATCATCCAGCCGAAGATGAGGAACCTTGAGCGACCTGAGTAGTGCGGCTCATCCCCGGTTTTATGCCCGAACCCCATGCCTGCCTTATTAGAAGTCAATATCTACTTTGGTCGGTTTTACATCTACTTCGCCCTTTTGCGCTTCCGTGTCTCCCTCCACTGGCGGCAGATTGAATGGCTTAATGACGAACTTCCGCCTGCTAACCGTAAAAGCCAGATCATCACCCACTGCCCCACCTGTACCGCCACTGGCTCCGCCTCCTCTTTCATGAAATACAGGTAACTTATGGATCTTCAGCATTCCCTGCGGTTGCTCCTCTTGCGCCGCGGTTGCGCCTGTTGTGCCGGTCGAAGTTCCAATGTTCGACGTGTGAGGGAACGGGGCGAGTTCAAGGACACCATCGGATAGAAGCTCCATCCACCGAACCAAGCCATTCGAGCGAGGGTACAAAGCCAGAGGGAGGGTTAGTACAACTGTCAGTTGCGTTGGATATTGGCGTAGAAGAGAGCGCAGGCAGTGTAAGAACTGGAGGATATGTTGAGGATTGCTGGCATGTGGCGGATAAAGGGCTGGCGAGAGAAGGCTCGGAAGGACGAGGCGATGTATGGTGGTGGGTGAGCTGGACGAGATTCTGTTCGTGATGCTTTGAAGGATATGTCCGAATGGCGATATGTTAGCCGTGGCACCAGAGACTGGGATGAAGTTGATTGTTGAGTTAGCCGGCAGTTCGAGACGCTTAGCTAAGTCGAAGATGTGGCAGAAACTTGATGGTACGTTCAGATTTGAGTTTGATATGTCTGTGAAGGTTGTCGGCTGCAGGGGAGTCCTGTCTGGCGTTGATGATGCGCCTATGCCCATCAGTATATCACAGAGAAGACGCTGTCTGAGCAGACCGAGAATGAATGATCAAGTGTTGATTATGTACACAAGCAGCAAGAAACAAAGGCAGAGGTATCCCACCTCTTGGCCCTGCTGCTCCACTACCAAACTCTCCCAACCGCTCATACCTCCAAGCAATCTTCATCCTCTCTTTCTTCTCTTTGTTCGCACTATCGGTCTCATTATGGGTTTCAGCGGCTCCAACTAGTCCAGGGAGCTCCCTCCCCCATTGCTCCCCGACACCGACGACATGAACCGTATGCCCCTGGACCAGTCCTTCAGCAGCGTAGTAACGTAGCAACGCACCAGCGTAATCCGTCGTACCAAGCTCTTCAATCAGGAGCGAGTTACCTAGCGCAAGCCCCGCATGACCTGCTAAGACCGCATCGAGCGAAGGCGTACCTGTCGAAGTAGTAGGCCGGCCATCGAGCGGCGACGGCCGAACTCCCGGTGTTGGTGCTAACGGTTTTGTGGCTGTAGCTGATGATAGGAGTCTGTCATCACTGGGATGACTGGTAGATAAAGAAGACCTACGCGGTGAGCTGGACGAGATACCTATATTGCGTTTCCGAAAAGACATCGTGACTTATATGTATTTAGAGATCGGAATGAAATGGCAATTCCAGTGTCACTGTCGCAAAGCTCCGGCAAGCTAGCGGCGGGATGCAGGTCGGATGGTCTCACTAAAACCTCGGATGGTCCTACACTAATTCTGAACTTTAAGATTTTTTGCGGAGCTAACAAGTGAGATACTGAACTTGAGATTGTGTAATTCATTAGTAATTCATTACAAATCTATTTGTAACTGATTAGTGGTTAGGGGTTAGTGTTTGGGGGTTAGGTGGTTAGGATTAGGGAGTTTGGGTTAGCAATATGAAATATATTATGCATGCATTTCAGATACATTAAGGTTAGAGTTAATTAATTCAGGATAGATTAATAATATATTCAAAGAATTTGGACCTCAATTGGTCTTGAGGTGTTTCAAAAGGTCAGATGGTCTTTCAATAATCCCTGTCAAGATCATCCGAGGTTTTAGTGAGACCATCCGACATGTGTGGTCAGCTAGCGGCGCCGTTTACACCGAACAATTTCTCTTGCAGAATGAATTCATATATTACAGTAAATCAGCATTGAAAAGCTAAGTACCTTTATCGCACCTCAAAGCAGACCATCCGCAGCATTAACAGCGTGCTGCCTTTTTCGCCATTCAAAGAGCAGTCCGACCCCACTATCAACCCCACCATGTCCGACTCACAGCTCTTTGAGGATACCTTTACCCTCACCTCCCTCAACGCGCAGAAATATGACCGCGTGTCCCGAATATTCGGTACCTCCACCTCCGCCGATACCACCTTTACGCTGGACGTCAATACGGAGCTGTACCCATGCAGCGTTGGCGACCAAGTGCAACTCGTGATAGCTTCCACGCTGGCACTGGACGGGACCAAAGACGACGAGAGAGGATGGAGGGGAGTCGGGAGGGGTGAGGCCACTCTGGCGGACATGTTCGATTACGTTTGCCATGGAAAGGTATATCGGTTCGAGGACGGGGAGGGGGAGAATATGTACGCAATCTGTTTGCTCCTTCGGTGGAAAAAGTGTGAATAATGGACGTCTGCTAACACATGCGATTTGTAGCAAAGTGTTCATCTCATTTGGGGGCTTGCTGTTGTATATGGAGGGACCGTACAAGAAAATGACGCCTCTACGGGTGGATTACGTCTACTTGTTGATGAAGAAATGAGGGCAGCTAGGGGATGTCAAGAGCAGGGGCCAAGGAGGCATCGTTCGCACAGCTTTGGTGATTATTAACAGCATCAGGAAGGCGTATCATCTGCATTGCTCAGGGCGGCATACCAAAAGTGCGGGCGTTTGGGCCTGGAAAGATTTGCAGATCGAGCGTTATAGCAGGATCAGGGTGTCGGAAACTCTAATCTTCTATGGAGTCTTGAGACTATCTCGATATAATCTTCCTCATTTTCTGGAGTAAGAATCCCATGCCGTATCAAAAAGTCCAGTAGGACAAGCGCGCAATTCGGCTTGAACTCTCCCCTGGCTAGTGCGCGCTGGACCTCCTCAACCGTCCATAAATAGAAGTCTTCGACCTCATCGTCGCATGGTTTCGGCAAGACATCTTCTCCTACTTCGAGGTCGTAGACGTACTGGCACTCTGGCTGCAGCAGTCCGATTTCACCACCTGCCCTTTCATCTCGAACGTAGAAGTAGCTGACCGTACCAGCAGCTCTCGCACCTTTTCGTACCAGGTCTTCGGGCAATGATGCCTCCTCAGATGCTTCCCTGACCAGACATTCGAACGGGACTTCTCCTGTGCTCAGACCCCCCGCAACAGTGTTGTCCAGCATGCCGCCGTACGTCTGCTTGTTCTTTGCTCTTCTCGGCACCCAGAGCTTGATGCCCTCCTGAGCTCGAACGTAAGCTGTCATATGCACTCCATATGTCACGACACCAAAGAGAGGACTAGCGGCGCGCTCGATGTTCAGTAAGAGCTCTCCGTCAGGGCCGTAGACTGGATAGAGCTCGTTCCTCCAACCTTTCAGAACTCGGAATGTACCCTCATCCTCAGCTTTGGCCATCGTTTGTGCCACCAATATGCTGCGCTTTGAAAAGTCGTGCACAGTGCAGATTGTCACGGTGCGAGCGTGAGCATCCACAGCCCAGTGCTCAGGCCAATGCATAGCATCCACGGTGCTTGAAAGGATGTACCCCAACGTCCTGTTGCAGCCTTTGACGAGAAATCTGTAATAGGTTGACAATTGGGTTGTGTAGAGTTGAGGGTCATCATGATAGTATGGGAAGCTGGCAGGCCTTGAGATTAGCGGATCCGATCCGACAGGAAATCATGCAAGCCAATGCCTACCAATCGCACTCTTTTACCAAGTCGAGGTTCAACTTCATGATCGTCTTCAACACATATTATTCGTTGTGACTGACTGGATCAGTTACGGCGATGAGGATCCGGTTACTGTACGTATTTAGCGCGCGTCTGTTTCCTGGACTTTATTCGCTCCGACCTGCGTCCCGAGACCGCTGACTGCCCTCGTCTTTAGAGGTTTAGATGAGAGCGAGTGTGCGCATTGCGCTGGATGAACTGGCAGTACATATTCCTAATTACAATACCGTCTTCAGTCTCTAATACTACATACCGAGCCGGACAACATGCAACCGCCAACCTGCGCTCAAGTTTTGCTACTATTAGGTACAGCATCGCTATTAGGATGCTTTCTATCTTTTCTCTAATTATCGTCTTTATTCTGATATTCTAAGCTCTTTTGTACTCTCCTGAGATCCTGTCCTGATCTTCTGGTGCCTTTCGTCGTGGTCCACGAATATGCACGCGTTCTTTGTCCGAAGCAACCATGAGGGAGGCCGGGCAGATTGTTCTTTGTGTCCTGCATTCCTTACTCCGAGATTGAAATCATGGTCACTTCTCGATCGCTTGCTCTTGTGAACTTGAAAGCCTCTCCAGCTCAGGTGCAGCATCTTCACAGACAACCAGCCCAAGTATGGCTAACAGTGATCTACCCGTACTCCGAAGTCCAACAGGCAATGATGGTAGACGAAGAAGGAATACAGGCACACAAGTACCTCGCAGCCCTACAAGCAAGGATAGCATGCGATGGAGGAAGCTCGGGACTTACGCTATATACCTACTATCAGTTGGGACTACAGTCATCCTCATCGCAGTTGGCCTTCTTTGCTTTCTCTGGTTTAGTGACCACATGAACACGACGTGGCGACTTATAATGATCAACAACTGGGCTACCAGAGCTGTTACACTTGGCTCTATAGCCATCAGGTGGGCTGTTGCATCACAGTCCGTCGTCCTCACCTCCATACTGGCGGGTCTGGCGCTTGAGCAGCACGGAATCAATCTTCATCAATTCGCTACGGTCTCTTTACTAAGATATAGTAATACTGGCCCAATCAATCTACTCCAATACTACCTCAAGAATCTTGAGTTCGGTCCTGGCATGTGGGTCCCAGCGCTGGTGGCTCTTCTGAGCATAACTACGACGCTTTCCCAGTTCTCATCTACGAGCCTCCTCTCGGATGTACGGATTGGTACTGTCACTGGCTTTCCACAGACCCTGACTATGCCCAGTGGTATGAACCAAAATTTCGGTCTGAAACAGTCCATCATGTCCCTGCAGCATATCGCTCCAGATTACTGGCTTACCAAACCACCATCGTACCCTACCTTTGCCGAATACTCCGAGCCTCCGATAGTTGCAGACGACGTTGCTGATACCGGAGTCAAATTAAGAGCGCTTCTCCCAGTCGAGCCGGCAGGCCTCCCGCTTCCGCTGCATTCCTTCTCTGGAAACGCGACTGTCTTTGATGCGCGAGTTACCTGCATCAGACCAGTCATCCAAGGCGCAGTATTACATGTAACCACCAATGGGACGAATTTCACATTCTACAACCTAGTCGGAAATGTGTTGCCTAATAGGGCAGTTGGTAATGTTATCCCTAACGTTAACAATACCGGTACACCTTTCAATTGTACTCTTCCAACTCTCTACGGTGGCCCGCGACCTTACACTGCCGGTCAGATTGGAGGGGCCACAACAGTCTGTTTTCTTGATCGTCGTGCAGGTGGTCTACTTTCTAGGCTGACAGCGTGGGACAATTCATCTTTGCATCATTACTGGACCGCAGGCCGGACCTATGCTGCCTTTTCTGGCGAAGGCAGCGGGGGGTACGTCACTCAAGGAGTACCTAGCTCATCTGGCGAAATGGTCTCACCCATTGGATCGTCATACCTTGTATTTAGCATAGGCGGCAACCAGGTCTCCGAGAGAGCGCACTCAGGCAACCTCGATATCTCGGACTGGGCTTTCAAAAACCATGGCCCTTGGCTGAACATGTCAACCACCCCAGGGGACAGCACGCTCTTCGCCTCTATCTGTTACGATGGGCTGCAGGTGTCTGGCTCCGGCGATATTCGAGGTAGTACGATTGATATGAATGTCACCACCACAAGTGACTGGTACCTCGGGAGTCCTACTATGAGCTGGAACGATTCCCGAAGGCTGGCTTCGACCGACGGTGTTCGCAGGCAACTAGGCGCTACCAATGCTTCTTTGTCCCTTGAGAACCGTGGCATACTGGCACTCGAACGCACCGGTATTGATGACCAACTGAATGCCAGAGATCGCGATATCAACCTAACTGGGGCACTGAGCTCTGGTCCCGACACGGTTCCATGGGGCTGGGGTCTCATATCTAGCACTCTCAACCCGGCACGCCAGGGCTTGTATCCCGGCAACAGCTCGGCCGTCTTCGCGCTCGACAGCCAACTCGTTCAGTATTCCAACGACTACTACCTGATCGCCAACTACGTGCTCTCCATGATTTTTCAGGACATCATCGAAGAAACGCAAAATCCTGCACTAGCTTGGCAAGCACACATGACCATGTTACTCCGAATGGCCTACTATGACATGATGGGGATCTTCAGCCACGACGACATTCAAACTGTCATCCTATACGAAACAGCTTCTTTTCCCCAGTCCCGGAGAGGCCTTGCTACCGTCTTATTCGTGCTCATCGCCCATCTCGTGTTGGTGGTTATCACGGTCACGTTGTTCTATACTAGCACACAGTATAGTATGGTCGGCAATGCGTGGCAGGCAACGGCACAAACGATGACGGCGGACACGGAGGCGATCTTGAGTAAATCGGGCATGGCTACGGACAAGGAAATCGAGCAGATGCTGAAGAGGGCGGGCAAAGGTCGTGTTCGCGTCAGGTTGGGAAATCCCGGTGAGGGTGAAGGGGTGCGTCTTGGGGCCGTACACAGTGGCTTGCGTACCAGCTAGATATTCCACAAACTCAGTCTATCGGATAGTTGCCGAAACAGCATATCGGGTTATCGAGTATATTACACAGCTTTTACTCAGACTTCATCAAATGGTCGACGTGCTTGTCGACCGTTTGTGGAGTCCTCCGCTTCTTACGCGCCAAACGCAAGACACCATTCACCTCGCCGCAGAGTAGGGCCTACAATCGGCAGTCTCAGCTCGCGGCGTTTCAAGTCCTATTTAGCGCTCTCGGATGCATAAAGTGTTGCTGGGAAAGCGCAGAGCACAAATCTTAGAATGTATCGCATGGCGTTCAGTCGACATAAAACAAGATATCTATAGCTGACAGCGTGGCCCTCGATCGGACAAATGTTGACACTTCAAGCATTGCAAATTCGGTATGATCACCTGGCAGCCCCTTCAACGTTCATGGCTCTAGTTCTATTTCGTTTCCCTGAGGGGGCCCTCATCATCTCTGCACTCCACACACTATGTACGCAAATCGAGTAGACCACATCATCTTGAACATCAAGCGCAGCAATACTACCCCCAAAACAAACCAACCATCTAAACCGATCTATCTGTCTTACACCGTCGCCGCCCTCCCCACTAACCCTTTTCTCAACTCCCAGCCCACCCACTTATCCTATCCTCACCCCTCCAGTAGAAATATCAAGAACGCCTTTGCCACAACCACGCCATCCTGCGTTCTCCCCACCCTCGCTAATGCCTCCTCATAGATACGATCGTCAAAGATTCCCTGCTCGTGCCGCACCTCCAACAGCTCCCGCACGATCTCGGCATCGAACTCCGGGTGGCCCTGCACGGTCAGGACTTGTTGCAGGATATACATGCCCTGCACGCTGCAGCGCGGGGAGGAGCCCAATTCCTGCACGCCCGCCGGGTAGGCGTAGACGATGTCGCGGTGCATCTGTTGGAGGCTCTGTCATCCGCGTCAGTTTTCGTCGTCGTCGCCTGATCTCAACGAAGAGACTGGGGAGAAGGGAGCGGATCTGGTCTCGGCGCCGCGGCACGGCACGCCTGGAGGAGTGATTGAGGTGGAGATAATGTGTATTGGGTGGGGAAAAACGTACCAACGTCTTCCGCCCCTCGAATAACTCTTTGCCAGCGTCCGATAGCTCCACCCCGCAGACGGAGATCTCCCACCCGGCATCGCTCCGGGCGACCTTGGCACCCATGGCGCGGCCGACGATCTGGTGCCCGAAACAGACGCCGATCACGCGGACGGACGGGTGGGCGAGGGCTTGGCGGACGAAGTCGACAAGCGCGAGGATCCAGGACGGGGAGTCGAAGGCGCTGTATCCTGTCCATAAGTGGGCAAAGCTTAGTCATTGTAGCGTTGCAATTGAGTGGAGCACTTGGCCCCGCTCCTCTGCTCCTCTGGGCTTCTATCGTTTCCTCATCACACGGAGCGTTGAGAACAGTGACGGCCACTCACTGGACCCCGTGACCAGTATCCCGTCTATATCGTCCAGCGCCGGATAGCGCTGCATGGCCTTCTCCACATTCCACTTCGTGATCCGTAACCTGCGCCGACGCCCTTTCCCGTCTGCCCCGTTCCTTTCTTCTGGTTTCGGATCTATTGTGGAGTTTGAGCTTCCATTGGAGTCCGAGTTGGAGTTGCCATTAGAGTTAGAGCTGACGATAAGGTCCGGGTCCCCTAGAGCTTCTGCCCCCGATCTGAGCAGGGCCGTGAAGACGTCGCCGTAGCCGCCGTATTTGGCATGCGTGTGAGAGAGTGGGGAGTCGCATTCGAGGATGGCGAGGTGGAAGGGGGGCATTGGTGCGGCTGAGAATGTTTTTCAAATGACACAGAAGGATTGGCTTGGGATTGAGCATTGGTGACCTGGATGAATATCGGTATGTACGGCTTCGGAAGGTTGGTCGATCTGGGGTAAGCTGGGGTTATTCCGGGGTGAAATGCCTTATCTTATCGTGGCGTACTTCGTTGTGCTTACTCATGCGAAGGGCTCTCTTTTCTCGGCGTATCTAGTCGCGAGGCAGCCTCACCATGCCATGACGCAGCTTAGCAAGCCGGCTAGAGCTTAAGATTTCAAAGCAGTAACCATATACGGACAGAGACTTTTTATCGTTCGTTTTACCTCTTCAGTATGGAACCGGTGTATTCATATGAGCCTTTTCCTCTGTGCAAGTACTTCGTTGGACTAGGGTTGGAGGATTTATTCAGTGTGCAATCCGCACCCTAATATATATTGGACTACGAGTACCTTTACTCGTAAACACCATGGAGGAAGACACAGGCTCCATTGATGAGAGAACACGGCTGCTCAATGACACTTCGGCTGCGAGTCGGCCACCATTGAATGCTTTAAATGCTACAAACGGACAAAAACACTCATCCTCGGAATCATCGGAGTCGCTGGTCGACGAGGAAGAGCTGCAATATGATCTAGCCAGGGTAAACTCATACCCCACTGGGCTGGGAGTGGAGTCGGGTGTACAGGAACCCAGTGCGGCAAAATCAAAGGGCTATGGTACAGTAGGCTCGCAAAGATCAACTGCTCAGGAGCAAGGGACGGGTGAAGACGCGGATAGGATCTCGGCCATCAACGAGGTTGACGATGCTGAAGCGGAATCTAAGTTTAATGGTGTCAATAGAGGAAGGTTTTGGCTTGTCTTTGGGGGAATCCTGTTTGCATATTTTGTGCGTAGATTTACAGTACCGTTCTATAGCAAAGCTGATCCTATCGAAGGTTGCATGTTTCGACTCAACTCTCATGGCATCCAGTCATCCGGTCATTACCTCCTATTTCCACTCATCCAATTCAGCGTCTTGGTTATCTACGGTGTTCCTATTGACATCTACGGCTTTTCAACCTCTTTTTGGCCGCATATCCGATACCATTGGGCGGAGGCCGCTCTATCTCTTTGCCCTGACAACCTTCGCTCTGACAACTGCATGGTGTGCCACGGCTCAAAGTATTGGTAGCTTTATAGCCGCTCGCGCGGTATGTGGCCTGGGAGCAGGAGGAACGATGGCGATGGGAATGATCATCACCAGCGATCTGGTGCCCATAGAAAATAGAGGGATCTATCAGTCGTATATCAATCTGTTCTTTGGTATGGGTTCTGTGTCAGGAGCTGCGTTGGGAGGCTTCCTCTGTGACCACCTTGGCTGGCGTTGGACATTCGGCATTCAGGTTCCTTATATTCTTGTGTGTCTTCTTACGGCGTGGATCACAACTCCTACTACACTTGGACCGAACCTTGCGAAAACATCTAACAAAGGGACTTGGGAGACCATTAAAGGATTCGATCTGGCCGGATCGTTCCTTCTGACGTTATCGGTAACGTTTCTCATACTGGGTTTGAATCTAGGTGGCAATGTTTTGGCTTGGACACATCCAGTGGTCATGTTGTCGTTCGTTCTATTCTGCATTACGGCAGTGTTGTTGATCAAGGTTGAGTCTCGGGCAGAAAGACCAGTCATGCCACTGAAACTGCTTTCGAGTGTGCCTCGCGCCAATCTTATATTTGCCAACTTCTTTGGCAACGTTGCAGGCAATACTATCATCTTCAATGTCCCACTCTACTTCCAAGCCGTGAAACTAGACTCGGCTACTAGTTCTGGTTTCCGTCTCGCTGCGACCTCGGTAGCAATCATGATTTCTGGCGTCTCGACAGGCTTCATCATTACCTGGACAAGAAGACTGAAGCCGACGCTCTTCATTGGCTCGGCGCTTTACCTTGTTGGCTCAGTCTGTATGACTTCTCTGTGGCCAGATATTCCGGACTGGCTGTCGGTACTCTTTCTCACGCCCTCCGGTCTTGGTCAAGGCTTCGCTTTCCCAAGCACGGTAATGTGCGTCCTTGCATTGAGCTCGCAGGAAGACCAGGCCGTGGTCACCACCACTCTGGTCCTCTGGAGAAACATTGGGATTGTCATGGGCGTTGCGGTGAGCAGCCTGATTCTGCAGAATGCATTGTTCATGTATTTGAATCAGATGGTCACCGGTAAGCACAAGATGGAGATTATCAATCAGGTTCGAAAATCTGTGCATGCCATTGCCGATTTAGACCATCATCATCAAGCACAAGGTGAGAACCCCCGAACGTGCCGAACGTGAAGCTGGATCAATGCGGCTGACATAGTCAAGTCATCGATGCATACTCCAAAGCACTTCGATTGACTTTTGCATCTGCCGTTGTGTCGTCAGTCATCTTACTTGTGATCATACTTCCTATCAAGCTTCCTCGACTGGGCAAGAAGAGATGAACAGGAGTTGATGATGCTACCTAACTTCACAAACCCTACGAAACAATCCGCTCGTCAAGCCAGGTCACACCAATGAACTAAGTCCAGTTGGGGCTTTGGTTTCTCGACTCGCTCAAGTTTGTAACATGTTTCGATAGACCTCTGTTATTAGATTCAATACTCAGATCAAACGCTAGAGTCCCTCAAGAGGAGGAACGTCGAAGTGATTGATACCGGAATTTCAAACCCCACCGACTTCCGCACTACCTCATACTACAATTCATTGATCTTAAGATTATGACGAGGCAATTCCCGTTTCGTGGACATTGATATATCAGCGAAATGGAAGTATTATAACGTTGTCGGAGTCCAAGAATCGAAAAAGGGAATGTTCGAACTCGGCAACGCATCAAAACAACCAAGCACTGGACTCCAAAATACCTGTCATGTTCCGAACCGCATGCACCATACTGCTGGTATGACGGTCGGCGTGGACCTTCAGAAGTGCTCCCGTCGATATGGAGGGCATTTAGCTTCAATAAGGGTCAACCTGTAAGCAATGGATCTGAAAGCTGCCCAGGGCTTCGAATTCTTACGTACAGCCAAACTCATCAGGAGCCGCGAGGTCAGTGGCGTGGATGACCAGACAGTTAGGCATGTGGGAGGGCGACCATATAGCAAGAGCAACAGAGTCAAACTTGGCGGTGAAGCCTACGATGTTAGTCCATCTTTTGAAAAGATGAACGGATTAGTTTGACAAGCTTTCTCAAGCAGCTATGTGTTGTGGAAATGGTTGGCGGTGCGAAGCTTTTACTGCATATAGTTGGTTACATATTATATACACTCAAACATTTACCAATAGATATATCAGTATAACGTTCGACCTCCATTCAGTCTAGACAAACCCGAGTCTCCCACAGCATACGCCTCACCAACCAATCTCCGCACCTCTCCCCACCCGCAAACACACAACCTCCCCTCCAATCCAAACCAAACGCCACACCGTAAAGCCCACCAACCCAACCTTCAACCCCCCCACTCGCCCCCTCCTCGCCCCTTCCCCTCCCCATCGCCACCACCAACCACCCCCCTCCCTCAACCTATCCCTCTACCCCACTCACCCACCCTCCCCCTCCCCCTCCCTCTCCAAAAACCCCGGATCAACCTCAACCCTCCGCTCAAACTTAACCCACCACTCCTGAAACGCCTTCAACGGCACCACCTCCACCCCTCCCTGCTCTGCAGTCGTCCCCGCAAAACTCGCCAGGAAATTGAACGCGTTGCGCACGATGCGCCGGGCCAGGACCTTCGTCGACACCGGCGAGCCTGACGCCGATCGCGAATGTTGAGGTGGCAGTTTCGTCAGCGCCGTCGTCGAGGGCTGCGCGTTGGGGGCTTGAAGAAAAGCGGCGGCCTGGGATTGAGGCTGGGATTGGGATTGGGAAGCAAGCGCCGCGAGCGAGGCCAGGATCTGCGGGAGCGGCTCGATCGCGATCCCCAGCTGTATCGCGCCCGGTGCGTTTCCTGGTATCCCGGTGCCGGTGCCGGTGCCGTTTACCGCCGGTGCTTCGTATTCGTCCACCATCTCGTCCTCCCCCCCACCGCCGCCCATCCCGCCACCCTCGAACCAGAACCCGCCCCGACCAGCATCGTACTCCCTAACGCGAAAGATGGCACTCGGCTTCTCGTTGGCGACGGCGCCGAGGAAGCGGAATTCGGACGCGGCGGCGGAGGCGGGGTTGAGGCTGGACCTGGATCTGGAGCCGAGGGGAGAGGGAAAGCGGATGTAGACGGCGGCGGCGGTGTCGGGGGGGAGGATGGTGCCGGGGAGGAGGAAGACGACGAGGTGGGTGAAGGGGGGCGCGGGCGGGATGGCGATCGTGTAGGTGGTGGGCGTGAGGGCGTCGAGGGTGAGGCAGGGGCGCGAGGGGAGGATGAGGCCGAACATTTGGGGGGGTTTTTTGGTGGCTGGTTTTGTTAGTGTGGGGTGAGGCGAGGGAAGGGGGGGTTTGGTGGGGGTGGGATGTCAGAGGGGTTTGGGCGCTTTTACTTGCCTTATCGATAAGAGATTGCCCGAGCAGCCAAGTCAAACTACTTGGCGCCCCTCGACGGTATGGCTCACTCCAGAGCATCATGGCCGAGAATCGCTCGGAAGGGAGAACGGTGCACATCTACGACCACAGGAACCCGAGTGAGGTACTAGGTGGTCTCATTCTCACCAATGGTGTTACAAACAAGAACCTCTATTCCATGGTCAGGACGGTAGTCACAGTCCATGGCGATTTCGACCTGCGGCATAACGACGACGATACTATCATCCCAGATGATGAAGCTCCCCTTCAGCCGGGGAATTACTACATTGTGACCGAAGGTAAGTTGTCTACATCGATGCTGTCCGTTGTGATGGGGTGCCTCAGTAAAATAAAAACAGCTAGGGTGGAGGCCTCCAACGAACGACCACTACACCGATCGGTATCCCTCTCATCTACGACTCGTGACTCCGGATTCCGTGACGCCGTCCGCTCACGAGACGGCAAATGTGTCCTAACTGGAATGGCACCACGCAACCCCGCCGCTGGCATCGGGAGGCCATTGCAAGCGGCGCATGTCTTCCCGCTGGCATACGGAGAACAGTGGCTTCGGCAAGGCCATGGTCGCTGCATCACAAACACACCGCGTGGTGGAGAAAGAATCAATTCCGTACGGAACGGACTATTGCTCCAAGCTTCCGCTCATGTGCTATTCGATACTTATGACTTCTCAATCAACCCTGATGTTACAGCTCTTCGTTCCTTCAATTTTCAGTTTCTGACGAGCAATTTATTGCATAGGATCATCACAAGGTTGTGTTCTTCACCCCGGATCCGTTCAATGTTGCCGGTACCTATATGAGACAAGAATTCATCGACGACCCGGACCGACCGCCTGACGCGCTTTTGAGGTGGCACTTTAGACAGGCCATCCTAACCAACATGAAGGGAGCAGGAGAGCCAGACTTCGAGCACAACTTCCCCCCTGGTTCAGACATGATCGGTGATATCCTCAGTGGCCCGATGGCTGGGGAAAGAATGCAATTCGAATTGTTCACTCGCCTAGCCGGCTTTGAAGAGATTGGGGGCTGACGAGGAAGGGGTGGTCGATCAGCGTGCATTGTGCATTGTGCATGGGCATGTGTGTATAAGTTGAGGTATCCGGCAGATCAGCCCCTTTCCATCAGCTAATCAGACCCGCGAAGCAGAAGAATCCTATTCATGGAGAAACTGATACAACTGCCTGCATTGGTAGAGGACCCTGGGAGCACCAAGCCTCCGGTATGGAATATCTGCCATAACCCCTCCTCGTCTCTCCTGCCAACAATCACGTCCCAAGGCTTTACCGGTCACTAGACACAAACTAGACCATGAATCTGCAATACTAAAGGTATTCCATATCCAGCCTCATCTGGCCTACATTACACAAAGCTCATTAGATACTAACACTAGCCTTTTTCAAGACTTTTTGCCGCCTCTCCCATCGTCCATCTCATATCTCAAGAACGCCGGCCGACCAGGTCTGTAGCAGATAGAAGAACAACAATTTCAGAACTGCCCCCGTGGCTGGAACAGACAGGAACCTAAAACTGCCGCCGGGATACGCCGTTGCAGTATAACTGGCAAGACCCTGAGAAAACCTCCCTACCTTGTGCAAGAGATGACCGCATAATCGTAAGAAAGATGATTAAGATGAAGTATATGTGATATCCGTCAATGGGGATGTCGAGAGAACCAAGAATGCCCACGAGCATAAGCCGCCCTTTTTGAAGGATAGATCAATAGATGATTAGAAATTGTAATGATTATGGTGAGGATGCTGATTAGGAGCCACGTAATAACTCTGATACGGGTGTCCCTGGTTCGAAAAGTCGGCCATCACCAACGGATTTTCCCCGGGTCGCCGTCGAATGGGAGGAGCGGGCGGCAATGATGTCCCTTGCGGCGAGAACTGAAAGCTCTGCTGCAGCTGCGAATTCTGCATCAGAGCGGTCGGCATCTGCTGTTGTTGACGTAACGCTTCTTCATTCGCCCAGCCCCATTTTTCCTTCAACTCCTTGTTCAAGAACCCCACACGCCAGCCAGTCTCTTTTCGGATCTTCTCAAAAATCTGGAGCACCTCTTCTTGTTCGCGGCGGACGACGAGACATTCGGCCGCGATGGCGAGGGAGCGTAGGGCGACGCTAGCTACGCCCCTGTCTTTGACGTGCGCCACTATACCGCAGATCTGGTGAGCCTGGAATGACTGCATGCTGTGCATCTCTGGATCCTCGAGCGACATGACGGGGTTCATTTGCGAAAGTAAGCACATTGCGGTATGATAGAACAACCGTGCAACGATCGTCGTTCGTTTGATCAACCTAGAAAAGTCAATTAATGATCCAACAGTGGAGAAAACTATGACATACCAGACTTCTGGAAAGGCCGACTTGGAAGTGGTCTGATATGGATGCAGATAAGCCATTGGATGCATCGTTCGGGGTATGTTTCGGTTCCAGGAATCACACAAGTCTCTCAACCTCTTCCACTCGTTGGAACGATTGATCAGCCGGAGATGTTCTGCTCCAGCTGAGGCTTCTTGAAATCGGGGTATTGAAGCTCGGAAGTTCGCGATCTTCGCGACAATATAAACAATCCTGTACGTCCAGATCTCTTCCCGTCCTGACTCCGTCTCCACCACGAAATCCATGTCCACCCCCCAGTCATCCGGATCCCAAGCCACCTGCCAGTTGAAATGGAGGCAACTGAGTAATTCCATGCCGACATTCAGCCAGAAGCAGGCCGCGCCGATGCCAGTCGACCGAGCATTCCATCCACACTCTTTGATCAAAGCACGTGCGCCTGCTATGTGGTTCATTCTCTGTAAAGCTTTCTCGGACATGATCTCATAAACGTTCAGGATCACAGCTGTCGTCGCACAGATGACCGTGTCTCGATTAGGATTCTGAAGCGACTTTAACAGTCCTCTTGTGGCGGTGTCGTAGTAGTGGAGTGCTTTATCCTCGTGGTAAGCAGGGTTCACAAGGGTTAGATGTCGTGCGCCGCAGGCTAAAAAGGCGTTCAGGAGCATTGGTTCTCCAAGAGAGTGGAAGGGCAGTAGACGGGAGAACTGTACGTTTAATCAGCAATTGCGCCTACGAATCCACCTCAATATCCTTACGTGCTTCATTGGATCCATGCTATCCATCCACAAGCCTACTTCTTCCACGAAGACCTGCATGAAAAGGACCTCTTCGGGGGTAGTGAGAAAGTCTACTCTTTCGTTCGGCGGTGTCAGCGTCTGCTCTGGATTGCTATACGAAGACTGGGGAGGCGGAGGTATGGTTTGAGTAGAAAACGTGGACTCGGTCGTGGAATGAGAGTGTTGATGATGTGTTTCGCGAGAGTGGTCTGCAATGTTGGTTTGAGAAATGTCTGGATATGTAGTCGGCAGATGAATGGGTGGTAAGGTCTGATGAGCCATGGTAGGCGCCCCGACCATGCTGGTCGAGTAATCGAAGTTCGACTCAAGTTTGATCCCATTAACGTCTTCCTGCTCGAGGGCCGCGTAACGACCCAAACCGCCTTTGTATTCGGATGCGATCTCGCGCGACTCGTCCTGAAAATTGACCTGCCAATCGTGCGTAGGTGGTATGATCGGAGGCGATTGCACTTGTGTATCGATGAAGTTCAATCGCACTCCACGCTTGCAGGTTCGATTTGACTTCCGGCAGTTTTGACAGTGTGGCATCGCTTCATCACACTTCAGATGCCGCTCCCTGCACGTCAAGCACCCCGTCCGTACTCTCTTCGGCCGACTCATGACGACCGTGGTATTGACAGCAAGAGCGCTCCCATTGACATCTGTGCCGGCCATCACTCTCGACTCACCCGTCGTCCCAACACTTGGCTGGGACAGCCGAGAAACGCCCTTTGCCGATTTCGCGGGTTTGGGACTCGACCCGGTAAAGGTACCGTGTCTTCCCGGAGAAGTGTCTTCACCAAAGATGGTCAGGTCCGGTAGTATCGATGATGAGAAGGCTGGAGACTCGTTTTGCGGGGCTTCGAGGTATGCGATGTCAAAGGTAGGGCGGGAGAGGTAGGGATGATCCAATGAGGCCGCCAGGGTGAAGGTAAAGTGTTGGAGAGCAGATCCGACTCCGCCGTGTAATCAGACGAATTTTGAGGTCAAAATGGAAGCTGCCCGCTAACGCGCATATATGAGTAACTGACAAGTCAGCTTCGAGTAAAGTCAGGAATGCCGTGAACAGATCCTAGAGGGTTGACTGTATCACTCCTGCTGGCGTAACTTGCACTGGCTCGAATCGATGGTGTCGCTGCATGGAAGAGTAAGGGACGTAGAAGGGCTGATGAGGATGGTAAGGATGGTAAGGCGTGATGGACGGGTTCCTTGAGAGATGAGAATGAAGCCGTGTTTCTTCTTCTTCGGGTCTGCCGTCATTAAATGGTGAGTGGTGATGGTAAGTGGTAAGTTACGCCAATCAGAGACGATGGCGATAGCGGCTCTGTTTTCCGAGTCCGAGATCGACTTCTGCGATGTAAATTTAGGTACTGTAAGATACCTACGAATCTATGGTAAGGGTACAGAAGTGAGTTACCGTAAGGTTGTGCTTTGCTTTGCTTTGCTTGGAATCCTTGAGCTTTTGCTGGGGTCGTCGAAAAGAGACCCCTTTCTCAGCAATTGGAGCCGAGCCGGTACAGATCTTCGAAGACTGTAAGTTCTCTGTATCTTAGATGTACCCCAGGTACTCGTACCTTACTCAATCGAGTCTCTGGACGCTGTCAGAAGAAAGACATACAGAAGGCAGCCTCTATGCTCCGGTGAGCAATGGTGGAGAGTGAATGGGTAATAGATCATGGAGTACAGTATGGCAATGCTCTACCGTTATATGTTAACTTATACGTTATATGTTATACTAGATGTTACAGTATATGAGTTCGATTTGGGTCTAACCGTAACTCGTTAGCGAGTCAAATAGCTCCGGGAACGATTGCCTCCGGAAATCCAAAATACACTTCAACCACCTTTAGGTAACTTATACGAATTCGTACAAGTCACCTACAGCGCGAATTGGCGATGAATTGCGTCCTCACGCTATGCTATTTGTACTCTATGGCTTCCTGTCTAACTAAGTTATAAATTTGTCAAAACGTCATGCCTCATTCTGTTACCTTAGTGGTTCAGAGCCCTACAGAGATTTTGGAAACATGCAGAGTTTGTTAGGGCAAACAGTTTGCTATGAATAAAAGTTTTTTCTTTCACTGATTAAAGGCCTTCTTATAGGGCCACATTTCCATAGAGTAGCTAGACACTTATGATTACACATTCATTTCATTAGTCACTTCTTCTATGTTTGACAGATTATGAGCTCAAATGTATATTGATATTCATTTATTCATTAAGTCATTTGTTTCTATTCAAAACAGTGAAAGAAAAACATCTTGTTGTCACTGTTATTTCATGAATGCTAGAAAGAGTCTTAAGAAATAAAGTGAATTCAATGTATAATGAGAAGTTATTCACATCAAATCATTATAAATTCACAGATAAAATGATTAAAAACAATTCTCATAATTATTTTAAAGTCAGATCTTTACATTGAAAACAACTCTGTCACTAATTTAGGTGTTCTCATCATACAAAATGATCACAATGTCATATGATCTCACATTTTTAAAAGTTACAAAACTTAAAAGATCAACAAACTATCTGTTATGAAGAATGTCAATTAAATACAGTTTAATGAGTGCTGAATTATGAGATTTAATAGTAAAGAGTGACATTGAACTCTTATCAAAGTTAAATGTTTTAAGTTAGTTAGTAATGACTGAAGAATTTATATCTAAAACAACAATAACTACATTGATAATCTTAATCAATGTTACTTAAGCTGACTGAATCACACAGAACAACAAGATTACAATTATTATTATTTTTATTGTTAGCTTAAAGATCACTGTCATCATAAATGACATGAAAACAGCAAAAAAGATATAAAATTATCTTGTATATCTTTATTTATTTTACAGATTTAATCTTAAATATATTTTATTCAATAATCTATATGTCTGTTAACTTAATCAATACTTCTCTGTCAATGCTTATGCTTTGAAGTATAAGACACTCTTAAGAGAAATTGCAGTCTTTAATTTCATCATTAATAAAATTCTGAAGATCATTATTTTTTTATTGAATCTAGAATTCTTCTATTCTCAATAAGTAACAATGAAACACTTTAGAGTCTATAATGTGATCTTATTTCTTAATGACTTGATTGTTGAACTAATTGACAAAGAGTGTCTTAAAGAAGAGAATGAGAAGCTTGCTTTAATGAGTAAAAAGAGAAATCATAAAGATAAGAAGAAAAAGAATAAAAAGAAAAACATTAATAAGAATAAAAATGAGAATGAGATGTATATTTACTGCAAGAAAGCAGTTCACTTTAAGAACAATTGCTGAAAGTTATACTCAGAAAAGATGTTTAAAGAGATAAAGAAGAAGTAAGAGATTAAAAAGAAAAAAGAGAAAAAAAAAAGAAATTTTTAAATTTTAAAGATAAGCAGTATAATGAGAACACAGTGATCTTGATTACAGTAAAGAATTATAGTTTTGTAATTAATAAGATGTTATAGATAGTTAACTTCAACACAATACAATATATATGTTGTGATCTCTTTACATTTAACTTGATCAAAATATTTAATAATGAATTCTCTATAAGAAGAGTGTCTGAAGTAATGCATACTCAAAAAGTAAAAATGATTGACTTATAGCTAAAGAACAGTGATGAAAAGACTTAAAATATCATTTTAATAAATATTTATTTTATGTTTAATATAGGGCTCAATCTCTTCTCAATTGAAATAATTAAAAAAAAAAGAAATATCAGTTAAAATTAAGAACAGATTATTATGTCTAAAGAATAAAGTAGAGAATATGCTTAATCATACAGTATATAAAGATAAGTTATATTATCTTTAAATCTTAATAATGAGAAATTCTGTGAACAAGAATAAGATTATGTCAATCATTAAAGATAATAAGATCTTAAGAACTACTTAACATTGATATTTTAATTATATAAAGAATTTAAATCTTGATAATGTGTCAAAAAATCTCAGAATAGTGAGACTCAACTTATAAGAACTTACAAAAACACTATTATACTTGTGTGATGTCTGCATGAGAGCAAATTAAAAGAAGAAGATCTTAAGAAAATTGCAAAATTAAGTTATAAAGATGACTAAACTGATTTACATTGATGTTATTAATTTCATTATGTTGAAAGTATATGATGAGTTTTTGTAATATATAGTCTTCACAGATGATCTTACTTGCTGATGATATATTTATAATATGAAAATGAAAGATCAGATAAAAGACAAAATTGAATGATTTCTTAATATGCTTTTTACTTAGATGAATCTATGAATTGTATGAGTATAACTTGATAATGAAAAGAAATTTGAGAATAAGCTCATCATTAAATGATTATGAAGTTTAGAAATTATCTATGAAACAACAGTTTCTTATGAACTGAAGCAGAACAAAGTGACAGAAAGAAGTAATGAACTTTTGACAGCAAAAGTTAAAGTTATAATTCTAAATAATGAAGTCTCTGAAACTCTATAATTAAAGACTGTCAAAACAGCATATTACTTTCTTAATTAACTCTTAACATCAGTTCTTGAGAACAACAAGATCTTAATTTAGCTACTGTTTAAATCTTTTAATAAGAATAGATCAGTAAATCTCATCAATTTTAGACATCTTCAGTGTTTTAAATGCACAGTATATATATATATATCAAAGAAGATTCAAATGATAAGAGCTAAATTTGAATTCTAAAGCAATAAGAGAATTTTTATTAAATATAAAGAAAGAAATCAATATAGAGTATAGCTTTCTGAAAAGAAGAAGATAGACTGAGTAATTAAAATAAGAAATGTACAGTTTAATGAAGATTCATCAATCTATAATGTTAAAGTTGCAGTCTCAATTTTTAAAGTCACTCAATCTTACACTGTTAATGCAAAACAAAAAAATATACAGTTATCTTTCTTGTCTTCTTCTTAACTCTCATCATTGTCACTGTTTTTGAAGTATATATCATCATATTCTTTCATATTGATATTGTCAAATCAGTTAGAAGAAATGAAGAAAAAGAAAAAAGATGTTATAAATATTTTCTTTACAATTAATAAATTAATATTAACTAAGTCTTAATGTTCTAAAAGAGAAAGATGACTTTCTATAAAGTTAAAGCTTAAAGCAATCATGATTTACTTGACTGTGTTTAATGCAATTATTGATGTCATAAAAAAGAAAGAAGACTCTGAGAATGAATCTTAGACATTTAAACAGATAATTGAAAGTTATGAGTTAAAAGACTGAAAGAAAGCAATGAATAGTGAGTATAATTTGTTAATGATTAACTTTACATAAACTTTAAAGATATTGTTACTTAATCAACAAGCTTTAAAGAGCAAATGAGTTTACTATTATAAAAGAAGATCTGATGACTCAATTCTATGACATAAGGCTTGATGAGTAGTCAAAGAATTTAAACAATAATTTAAAATTAACTATAAAGAGATCTTTGCAACAATTGTTAAATCAATGATTTATAAAGTTATCTTTATCATAGCTGTGTTTTATAACTATAAATTGTGTTAGATATATAACTCATGATAGCTGTGCTATTAGTGTGGTGCCACCTTTTAACAGGTTATGAGCCCAGGTTAGTGTGTGATAACTTGTGTAAAGTGGCACCTAGGCCACCTCTGCTGGTGGTTCAAGTCCATGGTGAGAGAGTAAGTTCAAAAGGTCACAAGTTCAAACCACTGTCTGTGTGCACCCTCTACACCTGCAGGTCAGTTGCGGGCTGATCACAGGTTAGGAAGAGTGTTAGATATATAACTCATGATAGCTGTGCTATTAGTGTGGTGCCATCTTTTAACAAATTGAAATAAATAAACATTAAAATGACTTTCTTACACAGTGATTTAAAAGAAGAAGTTTATGTGATTTAACTCACTGAATATGAAGAAGAGAAAGATAAGATATGTAAATTAAAGAAAGTGTTAAAAGGTGGCACCACACTAATAGCATAGCTATCATGAGTTATATATCTAACACTCTTTCTAACCCACAATCAGCCCGCAACTGACCTGCAGGTGTAAAGAGTGCACACAGATGGTGGTTCAAACTTGTGACCTTTTGAACTTACTTTCTCACCATGGACTTGAACCACTGGCAGAGGTGGCCTAGGCGCCATTTTACACAAGTTATCACACACTAACCCAGGCTCATAACCTGTTAAAAGGTGGCACCACACTAATAGCATAGCTATTGTGAGTTATATATCTAACAGAAAGCTTTATATAAGTTAAAATAGTCATCTTATCTGTAATATAAAATGATACATCACTTTCTTGCTGACCTTAAATACACACAAATTTATGCAGACAATAATGTGTTTAAAAAGAGAACTTTAATTGTTGCTGTTTACATTGACAATATTCTTTTATGTAAATCAGATAAGAACAAAATTCTAAATCTTAAAATTAAATTGAGTAATCATTTTGAAATGACTGACTGCAGAATGTGTAAGCATTACTTAAAAATGCTAATTACACAAAACAGAACTCTATAAATGTTTATTCTGTCTTAAAAGACTTATTTTATAAGAATATTTAAAGACTTCAGTCTACAGAATATTAAGACAGTTACAACTTCAATGAAACTCAGAGCTTATCTTATAAAGATTATTAAAATAGCTGAATTAAAGTTAATAACTTAATATTAGAAGATCATAGAATCTCTTATGTATATTATGACACAAACTCAACTCAACATTACATATACAGTGTCAACTCTTAATCAGTTTGCACATAACTTTAACAATACACATTGAAAGACTCTAAAGTGAGTATTTTAATATGTGTAAAGAACTTTAAATGTTGTTTTTAAGTATAAATTGAGTAATTAACTTAAACTATTAAAGTATTTGAATTCAGACTGAGAAAAAGATCTTAAATCAAGAAGATTTATGTTAAAATATATATTTAAAATAATTAATGAATCAGTATTCTAAAGTTCAAAAAGATAAAGAATAGTTATCTTATTCTTTTATAAAGTGAAGTACATGATCTTAATAAAGACTATAAAGAAAGCAGTGTAAATGCAGAAGTTACTTAAAGAGCTAGAATTAAAGAGATTTGAAACAGTTATAATTTAAATAAATAATCAGAAAGCTATAGTCTTGACTAAAAATCCTGAATTTCATGTCTGTATGAAGCACATTGATATATATCATTACTTCATAAGAAAAGTCAAATTCTGTAGACTTATTCATCTCAATTACATCTTAATAAACAATATAATTGTTAACAGACTTACAAAGTCACTTTTAATACTGAAATTTACTCATTTTATCAATCTTATCAATTTAATCAATCACTAACAAAGACTCTGTAGTCTAATGATAGAACAATTAAGATTTCAATATCTTAAAGATACTTATTTAAATTGAGTCAAAGACATTTCAATATTGTCTCATTGACTTTTAAAGTTGATGAGATGCTATAAGATTTTGTTTTTTATCTCATCTCACTGTCATCAGAATGATCTGAGAAAGTGTATCAAAACATCATGTCTTATTTTGTTATCTTAGTGGTTTGAAGCTCTACAGAGATTTTGAGAACATGCAGAGTTTGCTAGAACAAACAGTTTACTATGAATAAAAGTTTTTTCTTTTGCTGATTGAAGGCCTTCTTATAGGGCCACATTTCCATAGAGTAGCTAGACACTTATGATTACACGTTCATTCCACTAGCCACTCCTCCTATGTTTGACAAAATTCTCCAATGGTCTAGATTGCCTAACTCCAGTCCTCAATGATGCTCTTTGTGTCGCCAATCGATCAGAATCGACCATTTCATTCGCCTCAGCCACATATCAGACAACATAGGTGCTCACTCTCCCCTATCATCCTCTTGCTTTTCTCAATGAGCTTCTGTTTGCCCACCCTACCGAATAAAAACCACCTCCACAACTCCTCCCCAGTAACCCTCCCTGCCAAACCCCTCGCCCTCTATCCAACACTCACTCAAGCAATCAAACGTGCGGGGAAGAGTCCAACAAAACCGTTCCTATAGGCGACGGGCCCCCCGGCCACATGACGAAATTCGCCTCGTGCCCGTCATAGCAGGAGCACGTATTCTGGCAGACGCGCACGGCGGCCCGCAGCTCCTCGGTGGGCGCCTCGTGCTCGCAGACGCGTCGGTAGAAGATGTGACGCGGGTCGCTCTCGTCCAGCACGCAGCGGCACTCGGCGTAGAAGGCGCACATGGGGTAGAGACGCTGGAAATGGTTCGTGCCGATCCAGTGCGGCGGTTCGAAGTCGGGGCAGTTGAAGTGCTGTTCGAGAAAAGGGGGTGGGGTATGGTCAGTTGGGGCTGCTGTTGCGGGGGGAGGACGAAGAAGGGGGGGGGGATGGAAAGGGGAGAAGGGGACGGGAGGAAGGTGGAGGGGATGGACGTACGGCTGTGGGGATTCCGGCTGTGGGGACTCGGGCGGGGTGTGCGAAGGGAATCGCGAGGAGGAGGGAGAGGAGGGATGTGGGGATCATTGTTTGAGTTCGAGTTCGGATACGGAAAGAGGAAGTGCGAGGAGAAACTGAACGGGGAAGAGGAAGGGAGAAGGGAAAATCTCTTTTCTTTCTCGTGGAGCGGATGAAAAAGAGACAGATTGTAGGCGCAGAAACATATAGACATTTGTATCTGACGCCTAGAACGCGGAAAGACAGGAGGAAACATTTCGTAACTCAATGGGAAAGCGAACGAGTGAAACGGATTGGAGCTGGGGGCACAGCCTCCCCGATATGGAAGTGAAACCCATGCAAAGCGCACCTGTACAACTTTGAAAGTGAAAAATACTCGGTCCGGCTCTTGTCTTGGCCGGATGATCTCATCTTGTACGAGTACCTGACGTGGTGGTCGTGTTGGGATGAGCAAGTGTACGATGTGGATGTCGGAAACTTGTCAGTGAGGGTGCAGAATGGAGGTTGACTTCTGTAAATACAAGCTCTAAGTTTAGCCCTCTGCCATCGCCTAAGGGACCACAACGAACGTTTAACATATTGTCAATCCAGGCCGAAAGCCAAGCCACAATGATTATCTCTATTGAATCGACGGCTCACGGCACTCACGACACGGAGTGGCTTTTCACTTAGGCCGAGCAATGGGGCTTACATATCCAAGCTTCTATAAATCCTACCTTTCAACTAACCTTCCACCTCAGCAAAACTTAACAACACACAACTGAGTCGATCGAATGCCCTATTGAACTCGCTAATACTCATCCCCCCCTCTCCTCTTTCTCCTCCTCACACTACCATCCCTCATGCCCACCTCCCCTTCACCCGTCTGTCCTCCACTTCATCCCAGCCATACGTCCCTCCCTCCACCGATCCCTCTCATTCTTCTCCTCAATCCCCCTAACAAACCCCTCCCCTTGCCCGCCCTCCTCACCACGCCAAACCCTAGCGCCCAAAACCCCTTCCGACCCAAAAACCCTTCCACGAACCCATCTCAACCCAACCCAAGCCCCGCTCGAAACGTACAGCTCTCAAAAGCGCATGCCTGATCGTTCCTTGTGTGGCCTTGCTTCTCCATTCCCTACCTCTCCTTCTGCTTGTTCGCCTTCCGTCGCTGCTTCCCCCTCCCTCTCTCTCTATTACTGGGGGGGCTCGAAACGCTGTCTTCCACCTCTCCTCCCTCCCCTACACCTCTATATCCCTATGCGTGAGTAGAGAGCGAACAGGGGCAGGAAGGATCAGAATTTAGGATGGAGTGCGGAGGGAGATGGGAAGAAGAGACGAATGGTGGAGATACGTGCCGAAGCTGGGGGTGGGGGAGGAGGGAACAGGTGAGGGAATGGGCGGTTCAAGGAAGCTGGGCGCGTCTGGTGCGACGGACGGTGATGAGTCCCGATTGCGATGGAGGAAGGTGGATTGGGGATTGCGGTGGATGGGATGGGACGGGATGGGATGGAGAAGCGGCAGGAAGATGGGGTGGAGTGTCGCTGTTGGGGATTGCCGGGATAGGGTAGAGGAGGACGGTGGGTATGGATATTCATGTGCGAGGACGGAACTTCTCTGGCGACGAGAAAGATGTGAGAATGCGTGGTTGCCGTCCCTGTGTGGCGCTGTCCTGTGTTGGTTTCTTGCGAATGTACGCACTCCATCCGCGCTTCGCAACCTTGATTTCCGACGGACGCGAAAGTGAGAAACCCCCAGACGGTTTATGATATCCCACATCATGTGCGCTTCGAAATAGTATTATCATTTTTGGTGCGAGTGACATGTCCACACCAAATGGACCACGAGCCCCACAGACCACGAACCACGAGAACCATCGAAACCCCGAAATGCCAACACAATGAACCATTAAACCTTCACATGACAATGCACCCACCGCAGCAACCCCGATCATTCCCCCGATCACTCATCTCCATCTTGTTCTGCGGCCCGTTGCCACCCGCCATGCCTGGGGCACCGGATGGGTATGTCGACATCTCTTTGTTATATCGGCGGATCTCGCGGACAATGTCGAAGAAGGCGTTGTCGACGTTGATGCGCGATTTGGCCGAGGTCTCGATGAATTTGCAGCCGAATTGTTGGGCGACCGCTTCTCCCTCTGTACCACAAACACACCTCCTGGTCAGTACGGCACAAACGCGATCGAGAGCTCCTCGGGCGGGGGATGGAAGGGAGGGCTGACCTTGCTTTGAGACCTGCCTATCGGCGTCTAGGTCGCACTTGTTGCCGACGACGATGATGGGGAAGTAATCTTTGTCCTTGACGCGCAGTATTTGTTGCTGAAAGGTCATAATCTCCTCGAACGACTGCCGTGACGTTATCGAGTAGACCAGCAGGAAGCCCTCGCCCGTCCGCATGTACTGCTCCCTCATCGCCGAGTATTCCTCCTGCCCGGCCGTGTCGAGGACGTCCAGCAGGGCGACCTCGTCGTCAATGACGCACTGCTTGCGGTACGAGTCTGCAACACCAGAACCGTCAAATCGTCAATCAGCCAATCCTCTCTCTCTCTCTTCCCCTTCTCTCTCTAGCGCGGATGGAAGGTATAGGTAGAGTAGAGTTGACAAGCGCACCTTCAATCGTAGGGTCATATTCATCGACGAAATGACTCTGGATCAATTGAATCGTCAGACACGACTTCCCCACCCCACCGCCCCCGACGACGACCAGCTTGTATTCCCTGAGAAACTTCATCGGTGAGGCGTAACCGGTCAGCAAGCAAATCGACCACACGTGCGGACGGACAATTTGTTCTATAATTATGAGTTCGGAGGAAAACTCACTTTTGAAGCCATTATTAAAAGGCCTTGGTTCTGGATCGGTCAATCAATCGAAAACCCTTTTTCTTTTGCCGGGCCCCTTGGATCGTGTCGTTCGTTCCACGCTGTCGGGCGCTTGTCGCTAAACCGTAGCGAACACACTTGCGAGGCACGGAGGGAGGTAAGAAGGTAAGCGTCAGGTAAGGTGATGATAAATGCTGGAGAATATGGAAGTTTGTCGTATGCGCGCGAAACGGCCGAGTTACCGAAGTTCTGTGAGAGTTGGGCAGACACGCAGTTTTGATGGATGGGGTAGTGCCAAGGAGACCTTCTTTGAGAACCTGGCGTGGCGTAGAGAGTGGCGACGACGTGGGTGGAATCGTGATAATGGAAGATCTGGACTGGCCAGTGTAGAGTGATTTTTCTTTTGAGCTTGAGCTGCGATTGCTTATGAATGGGTGAGAGTTGTGATTGATTCGAAGTCGAGATAAAGGTGTGCAGCAGCAATCCGCTAACCACCTTGCCTTACCTTAGGGAGTAGAGTACGGAGGACAGCCTTCCACACAACCTTGAGGTGATGACAGGATGAGCTTTCTCCACGCTCCGCCGAGCGAGGCTACGGAAGTATTTACAGCGAGGCAGAAATCTTCGTACGGGCGACAGCTCTCAATCTGTCCAGCCTCACTACCTTACCTTACATACAGTACCTTACAAGTAAGGAAGGGTAGCAAGGGGGAATCCTCTTCTCTTCCATGCGGTTAGGGGTATTCTTTAGACAGGAGCTAGAACGTTTGTGAGCAACACTGGTACTGACTGGACCGTACAGTACATGAAGAGAAATGGAATGAGGTGCAGATCGGATTTGACAGTTCTCCTTTCGGTCCGAGTCGTACAGAGTGACAACAATAATGATATCAATATATATCACGTATGCATCACATCTCTGCATGAGGTGTCTATCCACTTCCGCACTCCTTTCTTCTTCGTCCTCTTCTTTCTTCTTCGGCGATTGGGTCGACACATCAGACGAGATGAGTACCCGTAGGGTAGCTTACTTCACTCTTAATTCGGTGCTAACAAAAGACATAGGTCTAGCCTCGATTCTTCCTCTTCTCTTCGCGGGCGGGTCGGCGGGAAAAGACAGGTCGAGAAAGGGGTCTAGGTCCTCTGGGGTCCGTCCACCTACCCGCACCGGTGAAAGAGAGATACATGGGTCCGGTCCGGCGAGCTTACAGAATTACAACAAACTCAAACATCAAGTGTATTGCACTCTGCAGTCCGTCAGCCCGTCAGTCATCAAAGAAAACCAGCATGAGATTGATCAAGACATGTCCCAGATCGACGACGGTACTGGTCATGTACAGTAAGGTGCCGTATGCATGACTGACGGCGATGGAAGAATTTCCAAGATCTCCACTGCCATGTGGAAAAGACCAGATTAGCTTTCGGGAAAGGTCTTTGTGGCTTGGTCTTGGCACGCCAGTCGCTCCATCCGCGATGGCAAAACACAATGAGCTTGGCCCGGTGTCGCGGTCGACTTGTTTGAGTATGGATCATGTTGAAAATAGCATCGGTAAAGACCTGTCTCGGAGAAGGGTGCGGCACCCTCTACGATACGCGACAAATATATACAGATCGTCTCATTACGGTCATCGAAGCCCTAGCTCTCCTTGTCCTCTTCGAACCCCTCGTCAGCCTCATCTTCTGCCATCACCTTGACGCCGTCCACGTTCTTCTCCACCTCCGGGATCAGACTGTCCATGTATTCCTTATCCCGCCCCACGAGCGTCACAGTATTCCGTCCCTTGCCCCATCGTGGATAACTCCCAACTTTGATCCCTTTAGACTCCACTTTCGCAGCCAATTCGGTCAAGTAGGGAGCAACTGCACTCTCCGCCATCGGCGTAGAAAACAACAACCGGTATATGCCTTTTCCCTCCGGATCTGATAAGCGGGCCATCAAGACGGGCTTCAGTCCGTCAAGTAGCTGGGTAAATAGCCGTGGAACCCCCGGTAATATATGTATGTTCCCGTTCACCACGCTTATCGGAACCCATAATTGCTCGTCAACAAACAACACCTGGTGTTTCTCGTCTCTCGACTCATCGGTGGGTAATTCGATCATGCGCAGCTTCGCCGTCAAAGCTGGCGATGGCACGTCCCATGAGAAGTTCGGCTGTGAAGGATGTGGTTTGGAGAGCTTCTTCATCCGCCTCAAGGCATCGTCGTGAAGCTTCAGCTTCAGGTTGAAGGCTTTGGCGATTGACTGATACGTTATGTCGTCGTGTCTGTTCGGACAGGCTTTGAGTTCCGGCCCTTGTGTGTCTCGAGGTACGGAGCTACTGACGTTGGTCCAATCCCTCCGCTCGTCACGACAAAATCGTAGTTCTCGCTCATCCGTCTCGCAGTCTCGACGATCTCTGCTTCGTCATCCGCAATCACCTCTATTCGCTTCAGGTTGATGCCGAGGGAGAAACAGAACTTGGCAAAGTATGCTGAGTTTGTGTCCACGGTCTATATAGTATATTCCTATCAGTCTACGATAACTCCTGCTTTCAATCCCATGGCATTTCATACCTTGCCGCCGAGCACCTCGTCGCCAATGATGATACATCCTGCCGTGTGGATCATCCGTTTCGACCTTTCCTCCGCTGACGATGACATGATGGCGGCTCCAAAGTTCGCTTTCGAGGCTGCGGCAGATCGATGCGCGTAATTGGGGAGGGGACGAGACAGGTGTCGAGCCAGTTGATTCAGCCTTGCAAACATCGAAAGCCTGAGAAGACGTCTAAACCAATATCTCACGAGAACGCATACATATGGATTGTGCTGCAGAATCCACAGATCGCGGAACCGATCTCCAACATGTGGGGAGCTCCGGGGCGCACCCCACCAGATAGGCGAGAGACATCTAGATCGATGACATGATCGCCATCATTACCTAATCCTGCTTCCGAACCCACATCAACCATCCCCCGACTCGGGGGTCTGCACTCGTAGATAATAGGACGAGACAGATCAACCATGGCAAGCACAAACCCTCCGCTCCAAAAATCCTAAAGCACGATGGCCTGACACACCATGCAGGCTTCCGAATCGAAGCTATACACCTTCTCCCCCGAGACGAAAGAGAAGCTGCGGAAGTTCCGTCTCGGGACGTCGCGCGCCAAAGACCCCCAAGCGGTCATCTGTACGTGGTAGACGACGCCGTATGTTATGCAGGCGGCGGCGGGTTCCTCGGCCCTTTCCCTTTCTCGGCCCACCAACTCCAGTCGTTCATGCACCCACCCGCTGACCTCCGGCCTCCCACCCTCTCGCAGATCAGATCGACAGGCAGACGCTGGAGATCGCCCAAGCGGATGCTGAGACGTATTCCAATCTGCAGGAGCTGGCCGACGAGCTGCCGGATCACTCGCCGAGATACGTGCTGCTGAGCTATCCCCTGACTTTGGTACGGTACAAATACCCACTAATGCGCGGGGAGATGAGAGTGTGGCAGACAGACGGACGTGCGGACACGGAGTGCAGGCTGACGGAAGTGTGTTTGCAGTCCTCAGGCCGCTTGTCGGTACCGTACGTGCTACTCTACTACCTACCGGTGACGTGCAACGCCGAGCTACGGATGCTGTACGCTGGTGCGAAAGAATTGATGAGGAATACAGCCGAGGCGGGGAAGGTCATTGAAGTCGAGAGCGCCGAGGAGCTGGATGACATCGAGGCGAGGCTTGCAGGCGAGCAATGAATGACACATGCTGGGTGAGGGTTGGGGGCCGCTTTTGTTCTTGGGTGTTTCAGCAGCGGTGGCGGTTAGCTGTGGCTTATTTTGGTGGTGCTGGTGGTGGTGGGCAAAGGGTTCCTGCATAGTCACGGGTTCACGCGCTACATGTCGGGAGTCGATCCTTGACGGATGGGGATGCCTTACCTTAGTTCGCGGTCACGATAATAGAGAGTCTCTCCAATTGCAGCGCCAAACACTCGGGTCCTGCCACGCTCCGGAGATCAGTCGCTGCAGCACCAGGTCGATCGTCTGAGAAGAGGGGACATGCATCAGACCTTATCCTAACGACACGAGGCCGGCCCGGTATGACGGGCATGCGTCTAACGTACGTCGATCCGGTGCCACGGTGAGTCTGTAGTTTAAGACAAACACATCTGAGACAAATGCCTTCACCTCCTCCGATTCAAGAACCGCGGTATCCCCGAGGTCTCTCCAAAGGCTCTCGGGATCCACCGCAGTCCTGAGCGGTAGACCACCGCATCCGAGACAATGACTCCTCTTCTCTATAACCTCCTACCACCAAGCGACGCAAATGCAAGCATCTTACACCTAAGTCCCTAAACCATCTTCCGATGCCCAGCGCCTCCCCTCCCTCACTCCTCCCCGACCCGCTCTTCATCCAGCTCTCAGTCCTCGCACCTCAGATCGTCAACCAACACACACCCCGAAAGAGCTATTTCTAACATCCGTTCAAGGCCAAGACGTCAAGTCGGCAAAAACACATCGATCTCGAAACCGAAACCGAAAAGAAAAAGAAAAGATCTCGAACCCACAGAAATGCCGCGCCAGACACATGACGAAACTGCCGTGTGAGGGACTCTCTCAAGCGGAGGTCGCCGCCGTCACAGACGAGCAGCCACCCCTTCACGGGCCGAATGCACCTGTCCGTCTCGTCGGCACCCCATCTCGCACTCTAGTGCACGGCGCAGTGGCAGTCATTGACGACGAGGGAAAACGCGAAAGCGCACTATCCGCCACCGGTGCCCGAACCTCTCTCCTGGGGAGAAGTGTGTCGTACCTGCACGACTTGTGTGGCATGCTCTCCGTGGGGCACGGGAGATGACTTGATTCCACTCGGATGGGATGAGCTGCGGTCGTCTCCGCTCCGTCCGGAGCGGAAAGAGAGAAGGAAAGAATAGAAAGAAAGAAGAAAAAACCCGTCTTGTGACCAAGCGCGATTCGTATGGCGGACTTCAGGGGAGCAAACTGTGCCGCACTAAGCCATGGCCTTCAACCCATCGACCATTGCAACGGGTGCTGTGGCTTGACTAGGGCAGGAGTTAAGGAAGGAACTTCGGTAACGGGAGCTAAGGTGATGCTGCATTGAATTGGATTCATATCTGGATGCTAACAGTTCCTAATAATATGGATATGAAGAGGAAAACCCCCAAATTTATTGTTGAAGAAGTTCATCACAGTCCAGTGGAAAGATCCGATCAAAATGATGATACTATTTTCTCCGTATATACTACCTATAGCGTGCCAAGGTGCGGGCCAATATACTAAGTTACATACAAATTTGATGCTCAAGACGGAAAGGGGTTGCAGATCGATTAAATGATCCCGTCCGAGGAAAAAAGAAGTTCGGTTGTCCCTTGGATAGAAACATTTCCTTTCCCATCAATGTGTCATCACGTTTACACAGCAGTCCACATTTCGAGGAGCCCAAAACCATTACGCAACCACGGTGAAGCTCCGAACGATGGGTATCTAGAGGACGATGGGGCAGATGTTGCCAACGTTGACGAGACCAACCTGGAGGCGGATTGTCAGTCATGTGAACGATAGGATCGTGAGAAGTTCTTAAAGAGAGGGAGGAGCTCACCTGGCTACCGCTCATGCAGCAAGCAACCTGGGCACTGCAGACCGAGTTGATTGGGAGGACAGAGAGGACTGTTGCATGGTCAGCTCTGTTATGTCTGGTGGGGCAGGATTGGGCCGCAGAGGTAAAGACTCACGGTCAATGGCGACACAGGCAATGCCGACCTCGATGGGGATGATGCCACCGAGCAGTTGCTTCTCGATGTTGTTGCAGCATGAGAGGGTCAGGTTGTTACCGCAACTCTGGGCAGCCTGCTGGGCTGGGGTGTAGGTGCGCTCCACAATGACGGGGGTGGCAACGGCGGCAGTAGCGAGGGCCACGACGGCGAAGATGTTTTGGGAAAGCATGTTGATTTTGGTTGGGGGTTTGGGATGAAGGATCCGAAAAGGTTGATTTGTTTGTTGAAAGTGTTGATTACTTGGAAGGCTGGTTGATGGCTGGATGAGGAGTGTCAATGGGGGAGGGTGAGGACCTTTATATAGGCATCTGAACATACAGAAAGGACTCAGATGAGGGTCGACCGCACTGTTCCCAGCACCAACGTCATCGTCATCTCCTCTGAGACCGAATACCGGTTTCTGCAGGCAGAGGCAGAAGCCCTGACTGCAAGTATGCAGGACGAACTCAAATGGGGAGCTCAGAGACGTCATCGAGAGACGAGGGCAAGCCCTCCGCAGCTTCTGGGGAGCTCTCTGAGGGCTACCAGTATCGCCAATGCACCGCTGGCATCTTTCTGAGACACATATATCTCCTCGAGTGCGTGGTGCAGCTGCAGAATCCTATACGCGTCGTGGTGGCGACGACAACGAGAGGCCATTCTTTCCTCCGCTTGATGCATTGGACGCCGTTGAAGACGGTGGAAGTTGCGGGACGTCCAGCCCTCTACGTCAACGTGCAATTGCAATGTCAGGTATTCCGGACGCAGTCGCCCCTGAAGCCTGAAGGAACAACTGGATCAGGTTAATCTGTTTTGACCACCCTGCATATGTCGCGCTCTGTACCCTGACCAATGGCTGGTCGATTCATCCATATCGGGCTGCCAATAACGCTCCACCGCAATGCCTTCCTATATCTCGTGTTCATTTGCTCTCCTAACGTTAATTGACTTTTTGGATTCGGTCGATTCGCTCCAGTAGTTGCCAGGGGTGGCTTCATCCGGGGAGCCACGTCTTGCGTCAGGTCCCGCCAATTGCTTGCGCGAGAGCCTACGGGGACCCCTCGCCTGTTTCTCCAAGCCCTGAATGGGGCACCTTTACGTTGCCAAAATACGGGACAGGCGCCATCAAGCCAAGAACTGGCTGAAGGTGGACTTCCCCAGCTCTTCCTCGTATACCCGCTACGTCGGCCGATGAGCTGGGCGGAATATCGCGTGTGGAAAGTATGTTCCTCCAAGGGTCAGGCTGAATCGAGATCAGTGCCTGCTGTTTCAAAGCATATAATCATTCCAATAGCTCAACAGGCGCCGAGCTTGAGAGAGAGGCCTCCCGGTGCTACGGCTTGCTTTCAGTTCAATGGATATTCAAGCCTATTGTTATCGCACGATATGCCTCCAAGAGTGTGATCTTCCTGTAGATCGCGGACCCGCCCTTCAAGCGACGGGCCATAAACACGCCATCAGCTGGCCCGTGCCGAGAGTCCGGTTTCCCGACCAGGCCGGAGTTTGGTTGGGGCAGGCAGGCATAACTTACTAAGTTGGCATGCAGCGAAACGGGCGAGTGAGCGGGTATAGGCTGAAGAAGGCTATACGGGGTTCGGTTCCACAGGACGTGTGGGGTGGAAGCGCGGCTCACCACACGTGGTGCTGCTTTCAAATTCTCAGAGGCGGCCTCTCCCTCTCAGAGGATGAGGGCCTTTCCGCGCGGACAATATCGCGCATCCATGACGTTAGCGGGCGTGCCCGAGAGACCCTTCTGATCCTTCCGACCCTTCAACTTTGCCGGTGAAGCTTCGCTCTTCAGGGCATACCAGCTGCCATCCCTGCATTTGGGTGGTTTGGGAGAAGTGTGTGTACGATGTCCCTCGTCGATCTTTTACCGGAACCGGAGATTTCGTACGAGACTCCAATGCCATCTCTCTGCTCACCTGTGTGTAAACCTATAGCCGTCCAGTGACAGCAGCGCAATGCCGCGTCATCATTGCAAAAGATATTGAGGGTACGAAGTACGTACTGTACTCCGTACGTTGGCTGTCGAAAGGGATGATGCGTGCAGCTTGCAGCTTGCAGCTTGCATAATCCCAAATACGAGCTGGCTGGAAAGTCAAACTCAGCTTGGAGGTAAGTTAAGTGAGAGGTTGGAGGAGCGCCACCCACCTGATTGAGGACATGGCTTGCGGGTTAACTTATGAAAGAAACATGGGGCTGTACGGTAAGGTACAGTATCTGCACATGCACCTAAGGTACGGTACGGGAGTACAGGTATGACAGATATGGCATCTCGAGGCGAAGGATTAAGGTTGAAGCTTGAAGCTTGGGGGCGATCAGGGACAGGCCTGTACGACCCCGTACCGCCCCAGTTGATCCTGCAGGTGAGCACTCACCTTACGTAAGGTAAGGGAAGCGGTACTTTACAATACTGGGCTCTGAATAACTTCTCTGAATCGTCACCATGCAGGAGCTACAGTATCTATCTACCAGGTAAGGTACATTCGTAGGTAGGTATCTATCATTCGTCCAAAGCAAAGCCTCGTCCTCGTCACTCCCAATCTTCTCGTTTGTTGTTCGATGATATAATTAAAGTAATGACGTTCAATATCATTACCGTTGGCGCATATGGAATTGGTCCACTGCGTCTGCGCCTGCTGGGGCTGTGGCATAAGGTAAGGTAGGCATACCTTAAGGTAGGCATAGGTAGGCAATAACTAGGGGGTTTAGACTAAGCTAGGACTTTGGCTTCTTCGACCATCATCTATCCGCCCAGCTGAAAGTTATGTCTTCCCACCCTCTGTGACCTCGTCGTCTCTGTGCCCTGCATCTTACACAAACTTTACATTTCATCCGACCAGCCTGTTTCGTGTGCTTTCATGGAGTCCGCGGAGCAGGAGAGAAGTGGCCCAGGGCACCTAGCCTGACAGTGTGGTCGGTGCTTGAAGCATCTATACCTTCAGCAACACATTTCTTTGACTTGGTAGTCTTCATGATATTCGAAGTACAGGCTGAGTACTGTCTCCTGCTTGGTGCCGTGGCTTATGTCGTTGCAGCTACATCAGAACTCAAAACCCCGCATTGACCCACGTTGGACCGCAGGATTATCGGATGGCCGTCTGTCTGCCAATCGAATCTGACCCCAAAGGATGCAAAGACGCAAAACATAATATCGAAAACCCAGATTCTCCCCGGGACCACCTGCAAGTCAGACTTCCTGTCGACAGGCAACGTGATGCGAGATCAACGTCTCACTCGACGGGACTACCTTTCAGCTGAGCCCGACTCGGCGGCATCGAGTCGGAGAGAGCGGTCTTGCCGGAATTGCATATTCCTTCACTCTTGCCCCGAAGGTCAGAATCCTGCAATGCGAGTAACTCCTTGCACTGCCGCACAACGCGTGGCGAACAATTCCCCAGTATGATCATGGTCAATCTACCGACGGATCCTTCCAATATGATCAGCATCGGTAACGTTGCATAGTTTCGTTCTCATTGTTGGTTCATGGGAGCGGATTGAGCAGGGTTGTGGCCGATCTGATGATCCCTGGGACCCTGTTCGGAGTGATTACTCGAATCGGTGTGGACTGCCTTGTCGCACAGCTTACAGCCAAAGGTAAATTGATCACGGACCATGAAAATGGCACTGGACGTCCCAGAAGCTTGGTAACAGGTCGCGATACACCCGTATTCGACTCGATCAGACCAACCCAAAATCAGTTCAAGGCCGCTAGTAGAGTTCTTCCAAGCTTCGGGAAAGCATACGACAGGAGTATCAGCATCGGTCGGGACGCTCGCTCCTTATATCATGCAACCAAGGGCAAATCCAGACCTGTACCCGTCATGCGCACAGCAATGCAGGCTTTCATGTCTATGTTTTGGAGGAGACATGCTCAGTACTTGCATCTTTGCCCAATCACGGAGTTGCCGGTATGTTATTCTACCACGTGGAGAATTCGTTTCTGTTGCGTCGTAGTCGTACTGTAGCGCCCGCAAGTCTGGAAGCCACAAGAGACCGACGACAATTATCGACATGTTCATGATTTTTCCTTGGAGAATTTTATGATGGCTCATCATTATGGGCATTAAGCAATTCCTCCAGTCCGCAGGGAAGTCATTGTAATCGGCATTCCAGGTATGTCTTAATCGTACAGCCCTTGGTGGTCAGAATTCTCCGTAAATTGCCTCCTTCCATCCTCATACGGCGCTGTTGATCAGGCTTCCAAGCCATCTCTTCGGATTGTATCCAGCTCTTGTATGTATGTACCTTCAAGTCTTTTTTCCTATGACGCAAGTCTTCGCGTCGAACGTCGGCCGTATAGTTCTGTTGCCGGGAAACATCACCGCATCACCAATCTCAAAGCTGGCCCAGCAGGCAAAAGCCCTCGTGCAAGGAAGAACCCATGTGTGGTACACTAAGGTCTAACGTAGCGGAAGAGCTGAGCTACTCAGAGAGATATCACTCACGGCACGGTTACTGCTCGCCCTCACGCAGGCCGCCCTCACGCAGGCCGCCCTCACGAACCATATCAACAACAAATATCATCTGAGCATCCATCACGTCCAATGGTGAAAGCATCATCGAGCAGTGCTGAGCAGAGGAAGCAAACAAGTCTCGCAGAGACGTAGCTGGGGGTGGCGAAAGCTAAGAGCCCGCCATTCGAAGATGAATAGAGGATTTGAATTGTCGGTGATGAAACAAACGTACCTAGGTACCTACCCCGTACATCGGCAGCACGAGAAAAGTGGAAAGATACAGTTAGCAAAAGACCGGGTCCCATTGTATCAAAATCTCGAAACAGCAATTGAACATTTATAGGTCACTTAAAACCTTCAGAGCAGTCCGCATGAAACTTGTGACGGCTACAGCTCAGCCTGGGCCCTCTCTATTAGAACCATATATGTAATTGGAACAAACAAACAAAAGATAACTTGTATTCACTGCTAAAACACAGAACCCGTCAAGAGGATGCACTACAAAAATCAAAAACAAGAAAAAGATATCATTGAGGTCGATCCCGGGTTCGAACCGGGGTTGCCGGAAGATCTTGTCCTCGCAAGAGGTAAATCAAAATCCGGCGTGATAACCACTACACCAATCAACCGAACATTGTCAACATTGCTTAAATAACCTTATATAGAACTGTGCAATAGACTCGGAGTTCGTGGAAATGAATTAGGGCAGGGTTACTTCAATATTCATTTTGAAGATTAAGAGATGGTGATAAGCACTTGTCTGACTTCCATCAACTGCCAATGACAAAGAGTTTTATCAACAAATGTGGTCTGGATATCTCGTGTCTGCTAGAGATGTAGAGTCTACAGTATGAGTTCTAAGGAACACGGATATCTTCAGATTGCCAGTCACGGATCTCGTGAAGAAACCCTATATTATCTAGATAACCCTAAAATGCTGGTATATAGGTTGTCTTGGTAATTACAAAGAGAAATATCTCCACGAGACTGCCTACGCTTTTCATTTCAAGGAAACGTGTCTTCGATATGATCGTCTTTCAATTTGTTGTGACTGTCTAAGTGATAGCCACTGGTAGACATCATGAAAACCATTGAACTAGCCGTTCCAGTCCAATACCTTGTTGAGACCATGTTTAAAGTGATTCGTAGAGAACTGCTGACCGATCAACCAAGGACTTTTCAAGAAGAGAGTCTCCGGGTACATATCCAGACCTTTGTTCGCCACTATCAATACATCAAGGACATCGAACCACATGTTCACCATACTGCACATCCTTTATCTACCTTGCCTACCTTGTGCCACGATCGTTACAGGAGCGAAGCAGCGTCGCAGACATGCCTCTTTAGGAATATACGCCGGCCATGCGCTGGGACCTAATTGCTTGCAGACCACGGTGTCGTGCCCAGACTACTAATTGGAGGTCCGAAAAGCTGCAGTGGAACATGCAAAGTGCGCTGAAGCTTGAGGTGTGAGGATCTACGGTACTAGCAGAGTAAGTGATGCGGGACGGAGGACCATTGCTCAGGTATTGACTACTCCTTTCGTTGCACCCAACGTGGAACAGAATACCTCCTGACAGCGCAGGGATATCGAGGCCTTATCTTTACCGACGAGCAGCTGGGCCACATCGCGCAGTGTGGGCCGAGGAAGCAGACATCGTCCGAATCATTATGTGGAGCTCAAAAGACTTGCAGACAATCATCTTCTGCTATCGCCACAACAGCGAAATAGAAACCCCAAAATTCACCGGTGCCCTCCCTGTTCGAGATGACCATCGAGAACGCCAGCGCTAAGAGTGCAAGATACGGCACCGACCGACATAGTCTGAAAGCGCGCCAGCTAATGGTCAATGCATGGGGTAGTCATCTGCAAATCGCCCCCCGTTTTCAGCGTATTGTTGTACGTAATGCTCCTCCATCCTGTCCAAGTTCATAAACTCCTCAATGTCCCGATCCGTCACGGCCTGCTGCATCTGCGCCGGCTGCTCCTCCTCCAGCGTGATCGGATGGGCCGGGGATCCAGTCTCGACTGGAAAATCATTCTCACCAGGTGGGCCGTCGAGTCCCCTGCTGAGTTGGGTTCCGGCAGGCACCGCTCTCCCGAAAGCTTCTCGGCGGTCGAACTTCTTAAGGCCGATCTTCCCCGCACCGAGTGAGGAGTCTCCCCGTCCGTTCATCCACATGCCTGCGTCGCTGATCTCTCCGCGGCGGAGGTCCCTGGTAAAGTCGGCTGATCCGCGCAGGATGGGTAGCAGGCGACTCGACTCGTACCACCGGCCTTTGACCTCACCTAGGCCGAGACGTGCGAGTGGTTGCATCAGCTTCCAGGATGACACGGTGCCCTTTGTTTCTATCGTGGCCTGATTCCGGAACGTGAGGTCTTGTTCCAGTCGGATTGGGAGGGCTGGATTGGTGGGAGGCTTGCGACCTGGAGTGTGCATGCCGGTAGTGAAAGTGTAGATGTCGCCAACGAAATACGTCGTGGTACTCGCAGTACCGGCAGGATAACCCGGGCGTGTTCGGTCAACAATGTCGTGTAATATCATCAGATCCTGCCCGCTACCGATCCGTAGTCGTACTGGCTCACCAACCCAGATCTTTTCGCCACCTAGATAGATGCCATTCCAATGAGTCTCGCCTGCAGCAGCAGTTGAAATGTCCAACTGTTGGAAGAGCGTATAGCTCTCGTCAATCGCTTTCGCTGCGAATATACTTCCATCAACCTCTGGATCTCCAATTCCGTATCGGCCTTGCAAGACTGCTCTCCAGTCCACGGTATCGTAAGTAAGCCCGCCGGCAGCGAGGGGTTCATGAGTTGGGCCTGGGGCACTCCACGCAAGCCAAGGGCGTACCAAGTCCTCTTGTGCAATGATCTTGAGCGGGGGATGTTGAAACGGGTGAGACAAGGGTTGCACCAAGTATCGGGCGCGATCGATTTGCCTGGCGTCCTTAATTGATTCTCTCTTCGTTATGACAGAAAGGCCCCAAGCTGATCCACGATTGAACCATACCAGTTCTCCAGGTCGGAATAAGAATTTCGCATATTGGGAATCCAGGCGTTGCTCTAAGCACTTTGCCAGAGGAAGAGGGGTTGGGGAGGGTAGCCGGGATGGAGCAGCGTGAGCTACTGGTGGTACTACTGAAGATAGCGATGGTTTGGGAATTGCTCTCGAGGTATCTTGGGATGCTGTTCGCCTGGGTACCGCCACCGTAGGCTCACGGCCAACAACCGGGGCTTTCGGCTTGACGTCGTCCTTCTTTGCTGGCGGCTCGGCTTTGCTCCTCACTACACTCTGGGGTTTTTCCACTACCTGAATCTCTTCTGGAGCGCATACCTTACATGCGCAATTGTTTCGGTCCCCAGATTTGTCCGTTGCAAGCCAGAGCAGATGCGGGAAGAAATCGGCCGGGCTTCGATATCGCTTCTTGCGACCTAGCGGATGACCGTAGAGGTAGGCATCTTGACGATCGTTAGGACCTTTCGCGTGATTTCTCGTTGATTTCTGGAGCTTGCCGGTTGTTTCAGAGATTGTGTACTTCAAGTGCTCGTAGAGCCGGTAATTCTCAGGCAAAGCGGCCAGAATGCAGTTCTTCCCTGTGGGGACATAAGCAGGTGTTGTATGGAGGATCAAGTTGGCTTCAAACCTTGGTGTTCTTTCCCTCCTAACTCACGTACAAGCATACCACCAAGCTTCCTCCTCCAGTCAACCTCTTTAGCATCCCCATCTTCGAGCTTGGTATAGAAGTCGCTGACACCTTTGGAATCAGGCGTACTGTCTAGCTGTTGGGCTGTAGGCTGGTTGAGCTCCTTCTTCCGCGATTTGGAGGTAATTTCAAGTTTTCCGTCGGATCTTGCGATATACACAGGGTAGAACGGTGCCATGATGCGCTCATGAATGGGAAAGATGCAGTATTCGATTTATTGAAGCAAGAATTTGAAAGGTTGATTCAGTCCATCGTAATTGGGGACATAACAGGAATGTCGTTTCACAGTGAATAGTTTCTAGTGTCAAGGTAGGTAGGTAATCTTTGGAGCTCTTCATAAGTTGTCTCGCCTTGCGATTGAGGCTCTTCGGCAAAAGCCGTGAGACGCGTTCTTCGCTACTTTCTTGACGCGCTTTAATTGAACCCTACCTTTCGTCGTGCCATAGAGTGAAACTCGCAGTATTGCTCACCGAATTGTTTGGGACTCTGGTGCTTTAGAAAAACAACTGCCTGCATACCTAGCAAAGACTCTGGCTTTCTGCCTGAACATCTTCTGGATGCACCCACGCTTACAGAAGCCGACCAGCGCAGTGCATGGATACAGTCGTCGCAACCATTTTGCTTCCACGGTCTGGTATAGTACCTCTCTATTCAAACGTCGGTTCTGTAACTCCTTACTTGAGCACCAGGTATTGCAGCCCTTTACTATGTTGAAGCCTTTATTGGCGACACAGTAGTATAACACATACCGTGTTGCTCGATCTCTCGCGCATACTCTCCTTTCGTCGACCGAACACTCAATCAGTCCATTTTCCATGAATGTCCTCAATGCAACGCTTGTGCACCAAAACTTCAAGCACTCTTCTTTCTGGGCAACAGGCGGATAAAGAGCAACTCTGTTCGCCTGCAAAGTCTATACCGTCAACAACAACAAGCCCGAACGTTAGCCCAAGAATAAAGCTATCAAGATCTACCACCGCTTCAGAGCTGCTAGCCGCCTTCTCACCTGTCAAACAAGTCAGCAGATCGCCTTCCTTCACAAATATAGAAGCAATGGCGACTACCGGAGACCCACGGAATCTCCGGCAAAAGGGGCGAATATCGTACACCATATCTGACGACTCAGATTCCGAGGTTCCGCCTTCAGCAGTCTCGTCTGCTTTCACCACACCTCAAAAAGGCGCCGCGCTGAAGGTAATAGACCTAGAGGAGGAAAGTGACGAGGAGTTGCAAGTACCTACATCACCTCCCACAAGAGTCTCGTCCGCAGGTCATCAGCTTCGAGCACCTCGCGATCTACATCTCTCCTTGAAAGCGCAGGAAAACGGCGACAAGCCTGTCATCAAGAAAAGAAAGCTTACTCTGGCAAGCAAATCACGTCGCAAGAAGCAGAAAGTCATCGTGACCTCTGATGCAAAGCAAGGTGAATCACAGACTATCAGGCTCTCTGTTCCATCGGCTCGTACTGCTCGCAATGAGATCCGTGATGCTATTGCTACGGAGACTGCCGGCAAAAGGTCCGCGTTTTTCATCGCAAAGAAAGACTTTTTCTTGCCTCTGCTCCCAGAGTCCAACTACATAAGTCGGCTTTCAGAAAGGGGAGATCACTCTCAATCAGATCTAGGCAATGGCACTGACTCTGCAGTTCCGTACGAAACAATCGAAACCCAGCCGAAAGGGTAGGTCATAACTATCCGTGACTAGCCCGCGGAAACAGAAGCTTACCAGTTTCGATAATTATAGTGTCATGGCTACGATGAAACCATACCAACTCGCAGGATTATCATTTTTGGTCTACCTTCACAAGAACGGGCTATCTGGGATTCTTGGTGATGAAATGGGCCTTGGGAAAACCTTACAGACGCTGTCTCTCTTCCAATACCTCAAGGAGGACCGGTTATTTCCAGACTCGCATGCCGAACCCCGCCCATTTCTTGTCGTTTGCCCTCTCAGCGTTCTAAGCTCATGGATATCTGAAGCCCGCAGATGGACTCCTGATCTTAAAGTCCTACGATTCCACGGCCCAATTCACGAAAGAAATCGTTTGAAGCGGGTCGCCTCTGGTGAGGAGGACGTATACGGCAACGAAACGAAGAGAGCAAAGAAGAAGAAAGCTCAACGGCGCACTGCTACTGGTAAAGCCATAATCTCACTAGATACGGATCCTGAAGATGAAGTTACCGATGAAAGAGGGGTCGACCTAATCGTAACAACTTACGAGACGTTCAATGCGGAGCAGTCCTGGTTTAAGAAAGCGTTCGTGTGGAAATATGTGGTTCTTGACGAGGGCCACAAGATTAAAAACGATCTCAGTCAAGTCTCTGTGGCCTTACAAGGACTTGGGGCAGAGTACCGTCTGATATTGACAGGGACGCCCTTGCAAAACAACCTTCTGGAGCTTTGGGCACTTCTTCACTGGCTCTACCCTGAGGTGTTTACTGAGAGGTCCGCCGAGCTTTTCAAGTCGTCCTTCGACTTGACTCGCGGTATGGTTAGCACATCTGTGATGGACAATGCGCGGCGGCTGTTAGAGCTCATCATGCTCAGGCGCATGAAGAACAGTCCTGGGGTTGACCTGAATTTGCCACCGAAGACTGATATCTTGCTCTTTGTTCCGCTTACGCCTATGCAGCGGTTTTGGTACACACGGCTTCTCACGCGTGCCGATAAAGGCCTTCTCGAAGATCTGTTCGAAGGTGCTAAGGAGAAGGAGCGAGAAGTTAGGGTCAAGGAGACCAACGAGGCAAAGGACTGGGAGCAAAAAGGTCTGGATGAACTTGAAAATCTCGACAGGGCGTGCGGAACGGTCGGTGACAGCTGGGAAGAAAGCAAGGAGATAATGAGACAGGCCCTTCAGCAGGAACAGCAAGACGAGACTAAGAAATCGGCATGGAGAAAGCTGATGAACTTGCTGATGCAACTACGGAAGGTGAGTGGCGATGATGCTGTGTCCATTGTTCATCTACTTACTAAGATAGTGCTGTAATCATCCCTACCTTCTCCCCCACGCCGAGCCAGTCCCATATTATCTCGGTGACCACATCATTCACGCATCCGGGAAGTTTATTGTCCTTGAGAAAATAATCAACGAGCTTGTTATAAAGCAGGGGAAGAAGGTTTTGATATTTTCTGGATTTACCCGCATGCTTGATTGCTGTGAGGACTTTCTCGCTCTTCGAGGCGGAGACGGGGAGAGCTTTAAGTATGTTCGTCTTGACGGTGGAACCGGGAGAGCAAGACGCAATTTGGGCATACGAATGTTCAACGATCTAAAGTCTGAGTACAAGGTCATGCTCATTTCCACAAGAGCTGGAGGTCTTGGTATCAACTTGGCGACGGCCTCGGATGTTATTGTGTTAGACCAGTACGCTCGTGTCTCAGTCCACCTCTTGTATATGCTAACTCGAGTAGGGACTGGAATCCCCAGATTATGCTACAAGCCGAAGCCCGGGCTCATCGAATTGGGCAGACAAATCCTGTAACTGTTTACAAGCTTTGCACGCAAGGAACGGTTGAAGAGCAAATGATGGGTCGAATCCAGAAGAAGCTCTACTTGTCAGCAAAGGTGAGTACTCTCACAAGCTGCTTCGGATGGAGTAGGTCTAACGCTTTTATGGGATACTAGGTAACAGAATCCATGCGAGACATACACACACCCTCTGGCTCCAAGACGAAAAAGAACGGAAGGGTGAGTACTGCCGCGGATGAGGATATGCCTCAACTGGATGCCAGCCAGTTGATGTCATTGGTCCGTCGCGGCGCTCAAGCCTTGTCTCATCCGGAGATTAACGTCAATGAGATGGTCGGGTGGGACTGGGCTACAATGTTGGAAAAGTGTAAAGACAAACCTGTCGACGTACATGTTTCGGTAGAGAATCGACCGGATGCTCAGCTAAAGGAAGAAGATGAGCAGAAATGGCTCGCGCAAATGGAGCACGTGGAGACGTTCGTCTTTGGCGGAAAGAAATACGTCAGCGAGGAGGACAAGAGTGCATTTGCGGAGATCCAGCAGTTGGATAAAGCAGCGAGGCGCATCGGAAAGAACACCACTGTTATGGTCGACGGTTTTGCGATCAGCAAGGATAGTATGTCATGCGGTGATTGGGAAGCGGTGCCTACTATGGCTGGGAAGGATCCACGTCTTGCAGAGGTGAAGCGTGAAAAAAGACGTGCGGTGTTGAATCAGGAGGTAAGCTTATAATATTACGTTATCGACACCATCTGACACAATGATCTAGCAATGCCAGGTGTGCTGGGATGGTGGAGACCTGATCCTGTGCTCCGGCTGCCCAAGATCCTACCACTACCAGTGTCTCGACAGAGATTTCAAAGCTCGTGCCAGAGGCAAAATGCAGTTCCATTGTCCACAGCACCAGTGTGCGGACTGCCAGCAGAAGACTGGGGATGCCGGCGGTATGATCTTTCGATGCAGGTGGTGTGAGCGCGGATACTGCGAAGACTGCTTGGATTGGGACAAGACCAAGCTCCTAGGCGAGAATCTGCCAGAGTACGAGCTCTTGGAATTTCCCACCGTTGTTCAAGCCTTCTATATCGAGTGCCCAAGCTGCCACGATCACCACGAAGAAAACTCCGAAGCTCGCGAATTTTGCGCCAACATGGCTCACGAATTCGAATGTAAACATCGGGAGATGTTGGAGAAGCAAGTTCTGGAAATGGAGGAGGTCAAAATAGGTGCTATGCTACCCCCAAGCAGGGCCGAGTCGCTCACCGATGCCACCACGCTCAACGATTCGGGGATCAGCACGCCGAAGTTTGCGGGATTCGAGGACACGCCGTCATCCATGAAGGGCAAGCGCGAGGCCGCCCAGAAGGCCTTTCAGCAGCCGCTTGTGAAGCGTTTCTCGAGGCTTTCTGGATAGTAAGTAATGAAGACCGGAGTTCTCCCGGCGAACGATGTTACCATCTCCAGTGGTTTCGGTGTTTGTATTAGATCTATGCTACATTAGCGTTGCGCTTCTTCTAGGCACGGATGGCCCGGTTGGATCTTGAAGGAGTCCGTTCATTGACGGCTGTTTTGCATCAAGTGGACAGCAGGAAGGACAAGGAGTAGATTTACGAAGTACTAGGAAGATATGTCAGATGTGAAGCCTCGTTCACTTAGCAGCGTTACAACATTAGCGCCCGCAGTCTCTGACAGCGATGATCTCTGTAAATTTACAATAAAAAGGGCATCACCATCACTTAGTATGAGTATACAATCCACAGTAAGTAAAGAATAGTGCATTGTCGGAAAAGTCGTAGTTCCTGACAGGCCCTCTCCACCCTAAGAGGAACCGCCAGTCCAACCGACCTCACCCCATCTCAAAGACAACCACACCAACCGAGTCTACCCCCAAAAACCACCACCATGTCCACACCACCCACCAACAACCCTACCCACATCGCCCACACCCTCCTCTCCCGCGCCCACTCCCCCCAAACCGCAGCGGCCATCTTCCACGAAAAAGTCCTCCAAAAGCCACTCTTCCTCCTCCCGACCCACGCCCAATCCACCCTCCCCCCCACCACCACCACCAACACCACCGGCCCCGGCGGCACCGCTTCCATCGTCCCCCCCACCAACGCCCGCACAACCCGCCGCCTCGCACGCCTCCACAAAAAAGCCCACTACCTCGCGCACCGCCGGCCGCGCCCGCTGTCCGCCAAGGAGAAACGCCGGCTGGGCGTCTACGACGTTCCCAAGGAGGCGCGAAGGTATGCGCTCTACGAGGGCCTGCATCGGCTCTGGGTCGGATACATGTGGGAGGTTCTGGGACTGCGATCCGCCGACGGGGATGGGGATGGGAATGGTGATGGTGATGGGGGGGAAGCGATGCGGAGTGAGGGGAGGGGCGCATACGTGACGGCGCAGAGCGCGGGGAGCAAGCTTGCCAGCGCGGACTTCCACGGAGCGGAGGTGGAGGTTGTGCGGAGTCGGTGCGTGGGGCGGGTTGGGGTGCGGGGCATTGTGGTTCGGGATACGAAGTTTACGTTTGAGGTTGTGACGAGGGGGGATGTGGTTAAGGGTGAGTTGGGACGTTTCTTTTCCGATTGAGTGTCTGGGGAG
>JAABUY010000823.1_pt1 | contig 47922 bp, 44 predicted proteins | sample 5560271 | NCBI WGS metagenome assembly JAABUY01 (sample SAMN10711886, study PRJNA513374) | rock metagenome | isolation source: Antarctica rocks | place: Antarctica: Victoria Land, University Valley | reverse complement strand
GCAACGCCATCCTGGTCTGCCACGCGCTGACCGGAGACCAGTTCGCAGCCGAGCCGCACCCGTCGACCGGCAAGCCAGGCTGGTGGGACCGGATCGTCGGACCCGGCCGGCCGGTCGACACCGGGCGTTACTTCGTGGTCTGCGCCAACGTGCTGGGCGGCTGCATGGGATCGACCGGGCCGCAGGACCCGCATCACGGCCCCCGTGCAAGCGGGCAGCCATGGGGCACCGACTTCCCGCCGGTCACCGTGCGCGACATGGTGCGGGCGCAGAAGCGGCTGGTCGAGCATCTCGGCGTCGCCCGGCTGTTCGCCGTGGTTGGCGGCTCGATGGGCGGGATGCAGGCGCTGGAGTGGGCCGCGACCTACCCGGAGGCGGTGTTCGCCTGCGTGCCGGTGGCGACGGCGGCGTACCACTCGGCGCAGAACATCGCCTTCCACGAGGTCGGTCGGCAGGCGATCTTCGCCGACCCCGACTGGCAGGGCGGACGCTACTGGGAGCATGGGCGCATCCCGGCGCGCGGCCTCGCGGTGGCGCGGATGGCGGCGCACATCACCTACCTCAGCGAGCAGGCGCTGACCCGCAAGTTCGGCCGCCGGCTGCAAGGGACCAACCTGCAGGGGGCCAACCCGCTGTCGCTGTTCGGCGACATGTTCGAGGTCGAGAGCTACCTGCGCCACCAGGGCAGCGCCTTCGTCACCCGGTTCGACGCCAACAGCTACCTCACCATCACCCGGGCGATGGACTACTTCGACCTCGCCGCCGAGCACGACGGCGACCTGTCGCGCGCCTTCGCCGGCAGCCGCACGCGGTTCTGCGTCATCAGCTTCAGCAGCGACTGGCTGTTCCCCACGGCGCAGAGCCGGGCCATCGCGCGGGCGCTGAACGGGGCGGGGGCCAACGTCAGCTTCGTCGAGATCGCCACCGACAAGGGCCACGACGCCTTCCTGCTCGACGAGCCGGACTTCCACCGCACCCTGGCCGGCTTCCTGTCGGGCTGCGCCGAGCACGCCGGCCTGCATTCTCCCGCAGGCGGGTGATGTCGCACGCCCGGCCGCGGCCGGTAGCCCGCGACGTGCGGCTCGACCTCACGCTGATCGCCGGCATGATCACTCCCGGCTCGCGCGTGCTCGACATCGGCTGCGGCGACGGCGAGCTGCTGGAGCACCTGTCGCGCACCCGCGGCTGCGACGCGCGCGGCATCGAGATCGACATGGCGCAGGTGACGCGGGCGGTGGCGCACGGCCTGCCGGTGATGCACGGCGACGCCGACAGCGACCTCGCGCAGTATCCCGACGGCGCGTTCGACTACGTGGTGCTGTCGCGCACCCTGCAGGCGGTGGAGCGGCCGGCCGAGGTGCTGCGGCAGATGCTGCGGATCGGCACCAGGGCGGTGGTGAGCTTCCCCAACTTCGGCCACTGGACGACGCGCTGGCAGCTGGTGTGGAGCGGGCGGATGCCGATGACCGCGGTGTGGAGCCGCCCCTGGCACGAGACGCCGAACATCCACCCCTGCACCATCCGCGACTTTTTCGCGCTGTGCGCCGAGCAGGGCTACACGGTCGAGCGCTGGCTGGCGGTCGACGACGCCGGCCGCCGCTCGCCGTGGCGGCGGTTCCCGGCGCTGGCCAACCTGTTCGGCGAGCAGGCGTTGTTCAGCCTACGCAAGAAAAGTTGACAATCGCCGCCGCGGCATAGGCGCTAAGGCTGTTGCGAGCGCAGCACAGAACTGCGGCGTCAACCGGGAGGCGAAAATGCCCAAACTCGTTCACCTGACCATTGCCGCCGCGTCGCTGGCGGCCTCGCTCTCGCTGGCGGCTGTCGCCGGCGCCGCGGAGCCGAAGCGCGTGATGGCGTTCGGCGACTCCATCACGTGGGGTTGGGTCCCGGTGGCGCAGGGCGTGCCGTCCGACCGCTACCCGGCCGCGGTGCGCTGGCCCGGCGCCGCGCAGGCGGCGCTCGGCGGGGACTACCTCGTGGTCGAGGAAGGCCTGAACGCCCGCACCACCGACGCCGCAGACCCGACCTTGCCGAAGATCACCGGCGCCGGGCTGAACGGCAGCGCCTACCTGCCGGCGGCGCTGGCGAGCCAGGAGCCGCTGGACGTGGTGGTCATCATGCTCGGCACCAACGACCTCAAGGCGCAGTTCGCCCGCACCTCTGGCCGCATCGCGCAGGGCGCCGACCGGCTGGTGCGGATCGTCAAGGGCATCAACGGCGGCGTCGGCACGACATACCAAAGCCCGAAGGTGCTGCTGGTGGCGCCGCCGCCGCTCGGCGACAACATGGCATTCTTCAAGAAGCCGTTCGCCGGCGGGCTTGCCAAGTCGCAGCAGCTGGCCAAGCAGTACGCCGCGGTGGCTGCGCGCGAGGGCGTCGGGTTTCTCGATGCCGGCTCGGTTATCAAGACCGACGGGGTGGACGGCCTGCATCTGTCCGGCGACGCCGAGCAGGCGCTGGGCAAGGCAATCGCCCAGAAGGTCTCGGAGATGACGAAATGATGTCGACGCCGTCCTGCAACCAGTTGGCTTTGGAGGCGATCTGTCCCAGCCGAACGGATTGGAGCCAGGCATGAGCGACGACGCCAAACCTGCCGACGCGAGCGCGGACAAGGAGGAGGGCGACAAGGCGACAGTGCCGGAATCGCCCAAACTTCCCAAGCCGGTCGACGCTGCAGCCCAGGAGGATGCGGCCAAGGAACGCGAGGAGTCCGGCGGCTACAACTGACGCGTCAAGCCTGGCCGGCGGTGTCTTGCCTTCAACTCGCGTCGTCGTCCCACTCGGCCAGGGCGTGGGCGGTGAAGTTGTCGGTGATGAGCACGTCGATCAGGCCGCTCCGCATGGCGCCCCGCAGCGCCCGCAGCTTGCGCCGCCCGCCCGCCACCGCGACCACCCGTCGCACCCGGCGCAGCTGCTCCGGCGTGATGCCGATCACCCTGGCGTCGAACGAGGACTCGATGGCGCGGCCATCGACGTCGAAGAAGTGCAGGCAGATGTCGCCGACGGCGCCCAGCCCGGCCAACTCGGCCAACTCGGCCGCGGTGAACACGTTGCCGCTGTCGGCCAGCAGCTTCGACGGCTCGACCGCGCCGACGCCGACCAGCGCCACCGTGATGCGGGCGAACTGCTCCATGGTCTGCTGCACGAACGGGTCGCCGAGCAACGCCTGCCGGGCCGCGGCCGATCCCGCCACCCCCTGCGTCGGCAGCAGCCGGGCGGTCGCGTGCGTCAGCCGGGCGAGCCGGCCGGTCAGCGTGGTCGCGTGCGCCTGCACCGCCGGGTTGCCCATGCCGCCCAGGATTTGCACCACGCTATCGGCGGCGACGCGCTTCAGCGGCCGGATGTTGTCGACCATCCGCAGCAGCGACTCGCTCCACGACGAGATGCCGATGACCTCGCCCGGCTGCAGCGTGGTCTCGACGTAGTGCGCCGCCGCCTCGCCGATGCGGGCGAGGATCTGGCTCTCGCAGTTCTCCGCGCAGTCGGCGACGACCGCCTCGCCGATGCCGTAGCGGCGGCACAGCCGCTCCTCGAGGTCGGGAAAGGTGCCGCGCGGCGCCGTGACGCTGATGGTGACGACATGCTCGTCGCGCGCGCTGGATCAGCCGCGAGACGCTGGCCTGCGAGATGTGCAGGCGGCTGGCGATGTCGGACTGCTTCACCGCGTCGATGTAGTACATCCGGGCCACGCGGGCGACCAGGCGCAGCTCGTCGGCCTGGGCCACAGGAAATCACCAGCAGACGAAGCCGCCATCGACCACGAGGTCGACGCCGGTCACGAACGAGGCCGCGTCGCTGCACAGGAACACCGCCGGCCCGACCATCTCGTCGACGCTCGCCATGCGGCCCAGCGGCGTGTCGCGCTCGAACGCCTTTCGGGCATCGGCGACCTCGGCGCGCAGGTTCATCGGCGTCAGCGTGTAGCCGGGGCTGATGGCGTTGACCCGCAGGCCGCGGTCGCTCCACTCCATCGCGAGGCTTTTCGACAGGTGGATCACCCCGGCTTTGGCAGCGTTGTAGTGCGCCTGCAGCAGCCCGCGGTTGACGATGCTGCCCGACATCGAGGCGATGTTGACGATGGCGCCCCGCCGGCGCGGCAGCATGGCCCGAGCCTCCGCCTGGCAGGACAGGAACGTCCCCGTCAGGTTGACGTCGATCATGCGCTGCCACTGCGCCTGCTCCATCGTCTCGGCGGCGGCGTTGGCGATGCCGGCGCAGTTCACCGCGACGGCGAGCGGACCCAGCCCCGCCTCCAGCGCCGCCGCCGCGCGTTCCAGGTCGGCGGCCTCGGTCACGTCGCCCAGCAGCGGCAGCGCCCGGCGTCCGAGCGCCGCGATGCGTTCGGTGGTCTCGCGCAAGCCCTCCATGGCCGCCGCGCGGTCCAGGCAGGCGACGTCGGCGCCGGCTTCGGCCAGCCCCACCGCGATGCGTTGGCCGATGCCGCTGGCCGCCCCGGTGACCAGTGCGACGCGTCCGGCCAGGCTGAACAGTTCCATGTCGTTTTCCCTATGCCGTCGCCAGCTGCATCACCGCGACGCTGCTCGCGGCGTCGGCGTCGAGTATCCCCATCTGCCGGCCGCGGCTCAGCACCAGCACGCGGTGCGACAATCCCAGGACTTCCTCAAGGTCGGAGCTGACGACCACCACCGCCATGCCGGCGCGCGCCAAGTCGGCGACCAGCGCGTAGATCGCCGCGCGGGCGCCCATGTCGATGCCGCGCGTCGGCTCGTCGAGGATGAACACCTTCGGCTCGCGGGCCAGCCAGCGGGCGATGACCAGCTTTTGCTGGTTGCCGCCGGACAGGGTGCGCGCCTGCTGCCCGGCGCGGCCCTTGATCCCGAGGCGCGCGATCAGCCGGTCGGCGAACTGGCGGACCCGGCCAGGTCGCACCCAGCCCGCCGAAGCCAGGCGGTCCATGTTGCCCAGCGCCAGGTTGGCGGCCAGCGTGTGCTCCAGGATGACGCCCTGCGCCTTGCGGTCCTCCGGCACCAGCACGATGCCGGCCCGGATCGCCGCCGCCGGGTCGCCCAGGGGGATCGGCCGCCCGTCCACCCTGACCTCGCCGCCAGCCAGCCGGTCGGCGCCCAGGATGCCGCGCACCAGCTCGGTGCGCCCGGCCCCGACGATGCCGGCGATCCCGAGGATCTCGCCGGCGTGGACCGCGAAACCGATGTCGCGGAAAGCGCCGGCGGCCGAACCCAGCCGCTCCACGCGCAGCACCTCGCGCGCCGTGGGCGCGGTGGTCGCGGGGAAGATGCGATCGAGGTTGCGCCCCACCATGTCGCGCAGCAGGGTGCCGACCGGCACCTGCGCGGTCTCGTGGCGGGCCACCAGGCGGCCGTCGCGCAGCACCGTCACGCGGTCGGCGATGCGGGCGATCTCGTCGAGGCGGTGGCTGATGTAGATGAACGACACCCCCTCGCCCCGCAGCCGCTCGATCTGCGCGAACAGATGCTCGGTCTCGTTGCCGCCCAGGGCGGCGGTCGGCTCGTCCAGGATCAGCAGGCGGGCGTCGAGCGTCAGCGCCTTGGCGATCTCGACCTGCTGCTGCGCCGCCACCCGCAGCGTGCGAACCAGGCGCGTCGGCGGCACGTCCAGGCCCAGCCGCCGCAGCTGCTCGCGCGCCCGGTCGTGCATGGATGCGCGGTCGACCCGTCCCGCACGCATCGGCAAGCGTCCGACGAACACGTTCTCGGCGATGGACAGGTCCGGCAACAGCCGCATCTCCTGGTGGATCAGGCCGATCCCGGCTTCCAGCGCCGCTCCGGGCGAGCCAGGCGCGTACGGCTGGCCCTCCCAGGACATGCGCCCGGCATCGGGCTGGATTAGCCCGGCGACGATGGCCGAGAGCGTGGACTTGCCGGCGCCGTTCTCGCCAAGCAACGCCAACACCTCGCCAGCGCGCACGTCGAAGTCGATCCCGTGCAGCACCGGCGTGCCGGAGAACGACTTCGCGACGCCGGCGACGGAGAGCTGCGCGGCGCGGCCCTCCGGATTGGCGTCGGACGTCACGGATGCCGGGCGATGAACGGCGCCACGTTGTCCTTGGTGGTCAGTTCGGCCGGCTGCAGCTGCTGCTTCGGCACCGCCTTGCCGGCAACCAGGTCCAGCGCCGAGTCCAGCGCCAGCCGGCCCATGAACTGCGTCTTCTGCGTCATGGTGGCGGCCAGCGCGCCGCTCTGCACCGCCAGCAGCCCTGCGGCGTCGCCGTCGAAGCCGACCACCACGACAGGGTGGCCGAGGTTGGCGACCTTCACCGCCTGCACCGCTCCCAGCGCCAAGGCGTCGGCGCGGCCGAAGAACACGGTGATATCGGGGTTGCGCTGCAGCATGTCCTGGGCGATGGCGAAGCCTTCGTCCTGGTGCCACGCCTTGCTGGCCTGCTTGGCGACGATCCGCAGCCCCGGGCAGTTCGCCAGCGCCGCGTTGAAGCCGCGGTCGCGGTCCATCTCGGGGGTGGTGCCGATCTGGCCCTGGATCACCGCGACCTTGCCCTCGCCGCCGGTGACCTTGCACACGTAGTCGCCCAGCGTGTGCGCCGCCGCCACGCTGTCGGTGGCGATGAAGGTGTCGGCGGGCGCGTCGGCGGCGTTGCGGTCGACGGCGACCACCGGGATGTGCGCGGCCTGTGCCGCGCGCACCGGCACGCCGGCAGCGGTCGCCCCGGCCGGGATATAGATCAGCGCCTTGATGCCCTTGGTGATGAGGTCCTGGATCTGGCTCACCTGCGTGGCGCTGTCGCCGTGTGCGTCCTCGGTGCTGACCTTCGCGCCTTTTGACCGGGCTTCGGCCTCGACGGCCTGCTTGATCTGGTTGAAGAAGTTGGCTTGCAGGTTGGCGACCGCGAGGCCGACGCCGGTGTCCGCCCGGGCCGGTGCGGCGGCGGCCAGCGCCAGCAGCGATGCGGCGGCGAGGCCGGTGATCTTGGACATTTTTCGTTCTCTCCCTTGATGGCGGTTCTGGTTGTCGGTTCTGGCTGTCGGTCCGGGCGCGTCCTAGCGCCGTCGCAGCGTGTCGAAGGTCACAGCTATGGCGATCACCGCGCCGACCACGATCTGCTGGATGAAGGGCGAGATGCCGACCAGGTTGAGGCCGTTGTGCAGCACGCCGATGATGAGCACGCCGATCACCGTGCCGCCGATGCCGCCGACCCCGCCGCTCAGGCTGGCGCCGCCCACCACCACCGCGGCGATGGCGTCCAGCTCGTAGCCGAGGCCGTCGCTGGGTTGCGCCGAATCCAGCCGGGCGGCGAGCGCCACGCCGGCGATCCCGGACAGCAGGCCGGCGGCGACGTAGACCCGCACCGTCAGGGACTGCACGCCGATGCCGGCCAGCCGCGCCACTTCGGCGCTGCCGCCGATGGCGTACAGGCTGCGCCCGCCGGCGCGGAACCGCAGGAACACGAAGCCGCACAGGGCGAGCGCCAGGAGCAGCGCCACCGTGGCCGACAGGAAGCCGGCGTGGCGGACCGTCGCCAGCGCGGTGAACCAGTCCGGGAAACCCACCACCTGCTCGCCGTCGGTGGTGATGTTGGCGAGGCCGCGCGCCACCGACATCATGGTCAGCGTGGCGATGAACGCCGGCAGCCGGGCGCGGGTGACGAGCAGGCCGTTGACCAAGCCGGCGACGGCGGCGGCGAGCAAGCCCAGGGCGGCGCACAGGACGAACGGCAGCCCGGAGCCGCGAAACGTCCAGCCCATCACCATGGTGCAGAGCGCCAGCACCGCGCCGACCGAGAGGTCGATGCCGCCAATGACGATCACCGCCGTCATGCCGATGGCCAGGATGCCGATCACCGTCACCTGATCGATCACGTTCAGCGCGTTTCGCAGCGACAGGAACACCGGGCTGGCGACCGAGAACGCCACGCACAGCAGCACCAGCCCGATCAACGGCCCCTGCGCCGTGGCCAGCCAGCGCAGCACGCGCATCGGCGCCGCGACCCGCGGCGTGGCGGCGATGTCGCCCGCCGGCACGCCGCTCATGACCGCGCCCGAGCGACGGCCGCGCCCCATTGCTTGCGCGCCGACTCGCGGGCGAGCGTGTCGATGGCCGGCTCGAACCGATCGCGCGGGCGCGCCAGGCTGGCGAGCGCGTCGGCCGACCAGATGCCGGCGCCCAGCCCGGCCAAGTGCGCCACGCCCAGCGCCGACAGCTTCGTGTCGCGCGCCCGCGACACCGGCAAGCCCAGCGCGTCCGCCTGCATCCGCATCAGCGCGTCGCTGCGGCTGGGACCGCCGTCGGTGAACAGCTCCGCGACGTCGGCGCTGCGCCGCATCGCGTCCACCACGTCGGCGACCTGCTGCACGACGGCGTCCAGCGCCGCGCGCGCGAGGTCGGCGAGGCCGGTGTCGAGCCGCAGGCCGGCGATCAAGCCCACCGCGTTGCGATCCCACCAGGGCGCGCCGAGGCCGGTGAAGCCGGGCACCAGCGCGACGCCGCGGCTCGCCGAGTGCGCGCCCAGTTCGGACAACGCTTCGGGCGTGCGGCCGAACAGCTCGGCCAGCCAGCGCAGCGCCGAGCCGGAGGAGCGGATGTTGCCCTCGGCGGCGAACTGCGGCCGGTCCGCAAGCTGCCAGGCGATGGTCAGGCACAGCCCCGGATCGAGGTCGCCCGGATGCGCCAGCAGGCCCATCACCGACGAGCCGGTGCCGTAGGTCGCCTTGACCTGCCCTGGCGCGCGGGCGCCGTGGGCGAACAACGCCGCGTGGCTGTCGCCCATCACGGCCAGCACCGGCACGCCGTCCGGCAACGGGGCCAGGCCGCGAACCGGCGGGAACGGCCCGTTCGACGGCACGACCCGCGGCAGGGCGGCGCGCGGCACACCGAACAGCGCCAGCAGCTCGTCGTCCCAGGCTGCCTCCGCGACCCCCAGCAGCTGGGTGCGCGAGGCGTTGCCGGCTTCGATCAACGGCTCGGCGTCGAACCGGCTGAGCAGCCAGGAATCGACGGTGCCGAGACAGACCTCGCCGGCCTGCGCGCGCGTCCGGCCGGGATCGTGCGCGTCCAGCAGCCAGCGCGCCTTGGCGGCGGAGAACATCGGGTCGAGCGGCAGGCCGCTGCGGCGGCGCACGGTCGCCTCCGCCCCTTGGAGACGCATTTCGTCGCACAGCCCCGCGGTGCGCGCGTCCTGCCAGCTCAGCAACGGCGTCAGCGGCGCACCGGTGCGGCGGTCCCACATCACGACCGACTCGCGCTGCGTGGACAGCCCCACGGCCACCACGCGGCCGGCGTCCTGGCTCTCCAGGCATTGCGCGACTGCCGCTTGCACGCTTTTCCAGACCTCGCCGGCGTCCTGCTCGACCCAGCCCGGTTGCGGATGCGCCTCGCCCAGCGCCGCCGCGCCGCGTCCGACAATGGCGCCGGCCGCGTCCACCAGCACGCATTTGGTGGCGCTGGTGCCCTGGTCGATGGCCAGGATCAACGGGCCAGGCACCGCCTCAACCCATCAACTCAGTGGCGGCGCGCACGATGCCGTCGGCGTTGAGGCCGAAATGGTCGAGCAGGAACGCGGCGCTGCCGGTCGGCGCGAAGCCGGGGACGCCGAGGATACGCATCGGCACCGGGCGGTGGCGCACCACCAGCTCGGCCACTGCCGAGCCGAGGCCGCCGCGCGCCAGCGCCTCCTCGACGGTGACGATGCGCCCGGTCTCGGCAGCGGCGCGCAGCACCGCGTCGGCGTCGAGCGGCGAGATGGTCGCCATGTTCAGCACCCGCGCCTGCACGCCGCGCCCGGCCAGGATCGCCGCGGCGTCCAGCGCCCGCGGCACCATGGCGCCGTAGGCCAGGATCGCCACGTCGCCGCCTTCCCGCAGGGTCAGCGCGCGGCCCGGTTCGAACAACGCGTCTTCCGGCGTGGTGGCGCGGACCTTGAAGCGGTTGACGCGCATGAACACCGGGCCGTCCGTCGTCGCCGCCCAGCACACCGCCTGGCGCGTTTGCAGCGGATCGGCGGGCACGATCACCGTGATGTCCACCAGGGCGCGCATCCACGCGATGTCCTCGATGGAATGATGCGTCGGCCCCAGCTCGCCATACGACACGCCGGGGCTTTGGCCGCACAGCACGACGTGGTGGCGGCTATAGGCGATGTCGGCCTTGATCTGCTCCATCGCGCGGCCGGTCAGGAACGGCGAGGCGGCCGAGACGAACGGCACGAAACCGCCATTCGCAAGTCCCGCGGCGACGCCCACCATGTTCTGCTCGGCGATGCCGACGTTGATCAGGCGGTCGGGAAAGGCCGCCTGGAACGGGCCAAGGTTGCTTGACCCGACGGAGTCGTTGCACACCGCGACGATCCGCTCGTCCTCCCGCGCCAGCGACATCAGCTCCTCGCAGAACGCCTGCCGGCAGTCGAAGGTCTCGGCAGTCATGGCGCGTCCAGCTCGGCCAGCACCTGGGCGATCTGTTCGGGCGATGGCACCTTGTGGTGCCATTCCACGCGGTCCAGCATGAACGACGCGCCGCGGCCCTTCTGGGTGCGCGCGATCACGCAGCGCGGCCGACTGCCCGGAGGTGCCGATAGCGTGGCGTACAGCTCGCCGAAATCGTGGCCGTCGATCTCGGCGACGTCCCAGCCGAAGCTGCGCCACTTGTCGGCCAGCGGCTCCAGCCGGTTGGTCTCCTCGGTGCCGGCGCCCTGCTGCAGTCGGTTGCGGTCGACGATCGCGGTCAGGCCGGACAGCCCGCGATGGCCTGCCGCCATCGCCGCCTCCCAGTTGCTGCCTTCCTGCAACTCGCCGTCGCCCAGCGCCACGAACGTGCGCCAGCCCGCCCCGGACAGGCCCTCGGACAAGCGGGCGGCAATGGCGCAGCCGACGCCAACCGGCAGGCCGTGCCCGAGCGGCCCGGTGTTGGCCTCGATTCCGGGAACCTTGCGGCTTGGATGACCGCCGAGCCGCGCCAGCGGCGCCATGAAGCTGGCCAGCTCCGCGGCCGGGATGAAGCCACGCTGCGCCAGCACCGCGTAGAGCGCCGCCGAGCAATGGCCCTTGCTGAGGATGAAGCGGTCACGCTCGGGCCAGGACGGGTTCGCGGGGTCGAGCCGTAGAACGCCGAAGAACAGCGTCGTCAGGATGTCCGTCACCGAGAAATCGCCGCCGACGTGGCCGAGCTTGGCCCGGCCTATCATGTCAAGAATCGAGACTCTTACATCGCGCGCGATACGTCTCAGTAGCTCCGGCCGTTTTTCGGCATCGGCGGCAGCTACAACCGCCGCTAAATCCTGCATCTCCGCGGTTTCGCCAAAACCGACGATCGCAACCTCCCGAAAAACCTGCACGGCTGCATTTTTATGCAGACACGAATTTCAATGCAGACTGGGACCTGGCCACGGCTACGTCAAGCGGCTTGGCCCGCCAGCCGCACCAACAGCCGCGTCCCTTCGGACGTCCCCAGCAAGGCCGCGCGCTCGGCGGCGCTCAGCGTGGCGAGCGCCTGCGGCAGCGTGTCCGCGTCGGCCAGCTTGGCCATGCCGACGGCCAGCGCCGGGTCGACCGGGCCGTCGCCGCGACGGCGGGCCGGCGGCAACATGGCGATATGCTGGGCCAGCAGCGCCGGATCGCCGAGCAGGTGCAGGACGGCGTTGCCCGGCGGCTCGGCGCGCAACTGAAGCTGCAACTCGCCGGCGCGGGCCAGCACGCCGGGCGGCGTCCGCTCCTCCGGTATCTGCAGCAGCCCCAGCCGGCGCAGCGCCATCCCGACGCTACGGCTGGCGGTCAGCAGCACCAGCGGCACCACCAGCGCCAGGCCGACCAGCACCGGCGTCATCCACAGGAACAGCGCCGGGGAGACCGCGTAGGCGGCCGCGGCGAGCGCCAGGCCGAACGCGGCGTAGCGCCAGTATCCCGCCCACACCGCGCGCCACGGGACGCCGCCGTCGTCGCGGCGCTGGGCGTTCCAGCCGCTGTCGCGGCCAGCCAGGATCTGCGCCACGCCGACCGACTGGATCAGCATCGCGGTTGGGGCGATCAGCCCGCCGACCAGCGTCTCGATCAGCAGGCTCAGCAGCGCCCGCACGCCGCCGCCGCAGCCGCGGCGCAGCCGGCCGTCGAACAGCAGCGCCACGTAGGCCAGCAGCTTCGGCGCCAGGAGCACCGCCATGGTGCCGATGAAGACGTATTTCGCCAGCACCGGATCGACCTGCGGCCAGCGCGGGAACAGCGACTTGCCGGCGCCGAAATACTCGGGGCGCACGAACCGCTGCTGCAGCGCGATCAGCACGCCGGTAAGCAGGAACACCAGCCATAGCGGCGAAGTCACGTAGCTGCCGATGCCCATCAGCAGGTGCAGGCGGCTGACCCAGTGCAGGCCGCGCGCCGGCAGCACGCCGGCGTGCTGCAGGTTGCCCTGGCACCAGCGCCGGTCGCGGATGGCCACGTCGGTGAGGCTGGGCGGGCTTTCCTCGTAGCTGCCTTCCAGGCCCGGGACCATGTGGATCGCCCAGCCGCCGCGCCGCATCAGCCCGGCTTCGACGAAATCGTGGCTCAGGATGTGGCCGCCGAACGGCCGCCGGCCGGGCAGCAGCGGCAGCCCCGCCTGAGCCGCGAACGCCGCGGTGCGGATGATGGCGTTGTGGCCCCAGTAGTTGCCCTCGGACCCGTGCCACCAGGCGATGCCGTGGGCGATCAGCGGCCCGTACACCCGGCCGGCGAACTGCTGCGTGCGGGCGAACAGCGTCGTGCCGTTGACGATGGCCGGCAGCGTCTGGATCAGCGCCACGTCCGGGTTGCGTTCCATCGCGGCGGCCAGGCGCACGACGGTCGCGCCCGCCATCACGCTGTCGGCGTCCAGCGTCAGCATCTGCGGGTAGGCGGCCCCGAAGCGGCGCACCCACTCGGCGACGTTGCCGGCCTTGCGCTCGGTGTTCTTGCGGCGGCGGCGGTAGAACACGCGCTCGGCGAACCCGGTCCGCTGCCGCAGCGCCAGGAACGCCGCCTCCTCGGCGATCCACACGTCCGGGTCGGTGGTGTCGCTGAGGATGAACACGTCGAACGCCGCGAGCCGCCCGGTGGCGTCGAGCGATTCCAGCATCGCCTGCAACCCGGCCATGACCCGCGCCGGGTCCTCGTTGTAGGTCGGCATCAGCAGCGCGGTGCGGACGCCCAGCGCCGGCAGCGGCCCGTCGCGCGCGATGCCCAGCCGCAGGCCGCCATGCGCCAGCACCGAGGCGAAGCCGCCGAGCGCGCTGGTGAAGGCGAGCGCGATCCAGGCGAACAGCGTCACGAACAGCGCCAGCACGACGATGCCGAGCACGCTCGGGCCGTTGCCGTTCAGCACGTAGTACATCTGCTCGCCGCCCGCCGCCGTCATGGCGACCGCGCCGCCGATCACGAACAGCCGGCGCGCCGCGATCCCGCGCGGGGCGCTGGCGGGACGCCCGCCGCGTGGCGGCGCCACGCCAAGCGACTGGACCGGCATGTCCAGCGGCGCTTCGTCGGGCAGCGCGAGCGAGCCTACGCGGTCCAACGGTAAATCCAGCTCTCCGACAGCGCGCCCTGCTCGCCCATCAGGATGCAGTGCATTTCCACCAGTTTCTCGTTGCCGGGCAGCATCTCGAAGCTGATCCGCCAGCCGCCGATGTCCGGGTTCGGCTGCACCACGACGTTGCGTAGTTGTCCCTTGCTGCTGCCAACCTCGGCGCGCAGCTTGGCGTCGGCCGGCAGCGCCTTCACCGCGTCGCCGGTGAAGTCCAGCACGAACTGCCGTCCGTCGGCGGTGGCGCCGACGCGGGTGCCGGCGACGCGGGCGAGCTTGCTGGCCCACGGGCAGTCCCAGCCCCAGTGCATCCGGTAGGTCGCCACGTACTCGCCCTTCGCGGCCAGCTTGTCGCGTGGCCGCCAGAACGCGACGATGTTGTCGTTGGTCTCGTTGGCGGTCGGGATTTCCAGCAGCTCGACCGCGCCGTCGCCCCAGTCGCCGATCGGCTCGATCCACAGGCTCGGGCGGCGGCCGTACTGCAGGGCGATGTCCTGGTAGTCGGCGAACGCCCGCTTGCGCTGCATCAGGCCGAAGCCGCGCGGGTTGGTGTCGCCGAACGCGCTGATCTGCAGGTCGCGCGGGTTGGCCAGCGGCCGCCACAGCTGCTCGCCGCGCCCGGTCCACATCGACAGGCCCTCCGAATCGTGCGCCGCCGGCCGCCAGTCGTCGACGCGGTTGCGGTCGTTGGCGTCGAACAGGAACATGCCGGTCAGCGTGGCGAAGCCGGGCTCGGCGATGTCGACGCGAGGGTAGAGCACGCTCTCGACGTCGAACACCGTGGTCTCGCCCGGATGCACGGTGAAGCGGTAGGCGCCGGTGGCGCTGCGGCTGTCGAGCAGGGCGTGGATGACCAGCGAGTTCACGCCGGCCTGCGGGCGTTCGAGCCAGAAGGCGCGGAAGCTGGCGAACTCCTCGCCGCGCGGGTTGCCGGTGCCGATGGCGACGCCTCGGGCGGACAGGCCGTACAGTTGCCCCTTGGCCACGGCGCGGAAGTAGCTGGCGCCCAGGAACACGCAGACCTCGTCGTAGTAGTCGGCCCGGTTGATCGGCGCGTGGATGCGAAAGCCGGCGAAGCCGAGGTCGTCGGGCACCCGCAGCGCCGGGTCGGCGTAGTCGAACATGTCGGGGCCGTACGGCACCCGCGTCGCCTGCCCGGCGGCGACCTCGAAGATGTCGACCCGAGCTTCGTAAAGAAAACCGCGCGGGAAGAACTGCGCCTCGAACGGCAGCTTCTGCCCGTGCCAGAGCGCCCGCTCCGGCAGGAAGCGGATGCCGCGGAACTTGTCGTACGGCAGCTTGGCGAGCGCCGCGGGCAGCTTGGCGTCCTGCGGCTGGAATGCTTGGCGCGCCATCTGCTGCGCCAGGCGGCGGACGGCGGAAGCGTCGAACGAGCCAGGGGCGGGTGCGGCGGGCGCGTCGGCGGCGTGGGCCAGCCGCGCCGCCAGCACCCCGGCCCCGCTCAGCAGCAAGTCGCGTCGTTTCACTTATGCGGCTCCGTTCCGGGTGGCGGGTGGCTGGTGGCGGATAGTTGGGCGGCACCATGCCGACGACGGCCGGCGCAGTCCAATCCCGAGGCGGAACGGACGCCGGCGCCGTGCCGCAACCCGCCGGCCGGCGCTGTCAGAATTTGTTCATACCAATGTAATGAACGGCGTCTGTTCATTTCTGTCCGAAACGTTAGGATGCATTGGCCCTTGGTAACCGGCCCGACCATGATTAACTGCGACAATCCTGAAGTATATTCAGTCACTTCATTTGATCGCGTCCGTGACCAAGCAACACCAACACAGAAATTGGAATGCACGTGAGAACATCACTTCGAAAGCACCCGTTCGCCGGGCTGTTCGCGCTGGCGCTCGCGGTTCCCGGGCTGGCCAACGCCGCCCCCGATCCCACGACGCGCACCGTCGGCCCGCAGAAGAACGGCTCGATCGTCGCGTCGGACAACCAGCTGCTGACGCCGGCCGGAACGGTGGTCGATCTCGGCTCGCCGGTTCGCGCCAAGGCGGTGGCCATCAACCCGAGACTCAGGACCAAGACCGCCGCGGTGCTGCTGATGGGCGCCGCCCAGCCCGTCATCGTGTTCAGCACGGTCACCGGCCAGGTAGTCCAGCGCTACATCCCCACCACGGGCGGCGGCGGCGCCGCCGCGAGCAACAAGACCGGCTCGTTCACCGGCATCGCCTACTCCGCCGACGGCTCCAAGTTGCTGTTCAGCCAGGACAACAACTTCGTCGCGGTGGCCAACGTCGACCCGTTCAAGGGTGAGCTGACGCCAGCCTTCAGCGTGCCGCTGCCGCCGCCGCCGGCCAACCCGAACCTGTACAACGCCGTCTCGGCCAACGCCGGCGGCCTTGCGGTCACCGACGGCTCGCTCGGCCTGGTGGCGTTGAACGCCAACAACACGCTCGGCGTGATCGACCTGTCCAAGGGCACGCTGGTCTCGCAGATCCCGGTCGGCAACGCCCCGAACAGCGTCGCGGTCAAGGGCAACTTCGCCTACGTCACCAACGAGGGCGGCCGCCCCGCGACCCCGTCCGACTTCACCAACCTGTCCGACGGCACGCCGATCGTCGTCGATCCGGTGGACGCCTTCGCCACCACCGGAACGGTGTCGGTGGTCGACTTGCAGAATGGCAAGGTGGTCAAGACCATCGATGTCGGCCTGCACCCCGCCGGGCTGTCGGTGTCCGGGGCGATGCTCTACGTCGCCAACTCGTACGACGACACCATCTCGGTCATCGACACCGGCCTGAAGGAGGTGGTGCGGACGATCAACGTCGGCGTGCCGATCAAGGGCGCTTTCGGCGCCGGCGCCAACGCCATCGTGGTCGTCGGCGCCACCGCCTACGTGACGCTCGGCCAGTCCAACGCGGTCGCCGCGATCGACCTCACCACAGACAGCGCCAACCCGGTGCTGGGCTACATCCCGACCGCCTATTTCCCGACCTCCATCGCCTACGACAAGCGCACCAAGCAGCTCGTCGTGTCCAATGACAAGGGCACCGGCGCGCAGGGCTCGATCGGCAAAGCGGAGGGGGTGAGCGCCTACAACACGCACCAGGACACCGGCGTGGTCACGCTGATCCCGCTGCCGTCGCGCAGCCAGCTCGCCGACATGACCAAGCAGGTCATCAGCAACAACCACTGGGACTCGGCCAACATCCAGGTCGGGCCGGACTACGCCAACGCCCGCGCGGCCCCGGTCGCCATCCCGGCGCATATCGGCGAGCCTTCGCTGATCAAGCACGTGTTCCTGGTCATCAAGGAGAACCGCACCTACGACCAGATGCTCGGCGACCTGCCGCAGGCCAACGGCGACCCCAGCCTGGCGGTGTTCGCAGGGGCGGTCCCGAACCAGCACGAATTCGTGAAGCGCTTCCCGCTGCTCGACAACATGTACGCGCCGAGCCGCCAGTCGGCCGACGGGCATCCCTGGGTCGTCGAATCCGGCTCGTTCTACTCCAACGACATCCTCTCGCCCGACTGGATCCGCAGCTACCCGGGCGGCAACAGCAACGACGCGTTGACCTACACCCAAAAGGGCTTCCTGTGGTCGGGAGCCCAAAAGAAGGGGCTCGACGTCAAGATGTACGGCGAGTGGAGCGGCGGCTACACCATCGCGAAGAAGGCCGACGGCACCGACTACAGCTGGGCCGACTTCTACAACACCTCGCTGTTCAAGGAGACCGGCGGCAAGCAGGGCGGCAACGTGGTGCCGGACGACGCCGACACCGAGTCGAGCGCCATCCCGTCGGTGTCCGCGATCCTCGATCCGCACTACCCGTCGTTCAACCTCGGCATCCCCGACCAGTATCGGATGGACTACTACCTGCCGATCCTGCAGGCCCAGGACGCCGCCGACGCGGTGCCCAACCTGACCATCCTCTGGCTGCCGGACGACCACACCAACGGCACCACGGACGGCACGCCGAAGCCGATCAACTACCAGGCCGACAACGACCTGGCGCTCGGCCGCATGGTGGACGCCATCAGCAAGACCAAAGCGTGGCCCAGCACCGCGATCTTCGTCGAGGAGGACGACGCCCAGGACGGCGTCGACCATGTCGACGGCCACCGTCAGCCGGTATACGTCATCAGCCCATACACCGTCGCCCCGCAGGCGCCGGGCGTCGGCCAGGTCGTCCACACCACCTACACGCAGGCCAACGTCAACCGCACCATTGAGAATATTCTCGGAATGGCGCCGCTGACCCAGTTCGACCTCACCGTCGGACCGATGTTCGACTGCTTCCAGAACACGCCGAACATCGCGCCGTACAACTTCGTTCCTGCCAACACACCGCTGAACATCGGCCCCGACGGCAACCCCATCGCCGGCACCGGCCCTGCGAACTACGCCGTGAAGATGCCGTTCCTGCAGAAGGCCTGGAACATGGCGTCCAACGCCATGACGAAGGGCAAGTGGGGCAAGGCCGACGCCGTGGACGAGGATTTCCTCAACCACGCGATCTGGTACTCCGCCACCGACTGGAAGCGCCCCTATCCGGGCGAGCCCAAGATCCAGTGGCCGGCCGCCCTCATGGCAGCCGCGGCGCACAAGGGGCCGGGCACCGACGACGACTGACCGCATTCGACACGCGGCATCATCGCTGGACCATGGAGCCGGGCACGAAAGCGCCCGGCTTTCCGTGGTAGATGCGGTGATGCGGCGCGGCTTGGCTTTGTGGTAGACGCCCGACGATGACACGAGCGGATACGGCCCAGATAACCGCCTTGCTGACGTGCGCCGACCATGCCATGCGCGCCGGCCGTCCCGCCGAAGCGCTGCCGCCACTGCAGCAGGCCGCCGCCATGCAGCCTTTCGACAGCGCCATCCAGCATGATTTGGGTTCCGTGTGCCTGCAAGCCGGTCGGCCTGCCGAGGCTGCCGCCGCGTTCCAGGCCTCCCTGGACGCGAACCCGCGCTTCGCCCTGGCCAGCCTGCATCTCGGCATGGCGCACCAGGCGCTGGGCGACGCAGACGCCGCCCTGGCGGCCTACCGCCACGCCACGGCCCTGCTGCCCGCGCTGGCCGAAGCCCGGTTTCGCGCCGGCGCCCTGCTCGAAACCCTGGGCCGCCGCGCCGAGGCGGTCGAAGCCTTCCGCCGCGCCGCGGCCTCGGCGTCGAAGAGCAGCCTGGGCCGCCTCGCGAAAGCCCGGGCGCTGCTCGCCGAGGACCGTGACGCGGAGGCGGCGCGCGCGTTGCGTCGATTGCTGGCGCTGGACGCCGACAACGTGGCGGCAGTCGACCTGCTCGGCACGGCGCTCGCCGATGCCGGCCAGTTCGAGGAGGCTCGCGAGTGCTACGACCGGGCCACCGCGGCGGCGGCGCATCTGGCCGGCAGCTACTACGACCTGGTTCGTTGCCGCCGCGTGACCGCGGACGATGCGGACCTCGTCGCCCGGATGCACGCCGCCCTGGCCGCGCCTGGGTTGCACGCGGAAGCGCGCCTGAAGGTCCATCTCGCTTTGGGCAAAGCCGCCGACGACCTCGGCGACCCCGCGACGGCGATGCGGCATTTCGATGCCGCCGACGACCTGCGTGGCGGCTTCGGAGCGTTCGACCCGGCCGCCCTCGAAGCCCGCGTCGACCGCCTGATCGCCCAGTTCACGCCCGAGCTTGCCGCCCGCGCCGCCGCAACCGGCCGCGACGACACCACCCCGGTGCTCATCCTGGGCCTGCCCCGGTCCGGCACCACGCTGGCCGAGCAGATCCTCTCCTGCCACCCGGACGTGCGTGCCGGCGGCGAGCTGCCGTTCTGGACCGGGCGCGGGGCCGTTTGGGAGCGAACGGACGCTGCCAACCAACCGTCGTTCCTGGCGCAGGCCGCATCCGACTACACGGGCCTGCTGCGCGCGCTGGCGCCCAAGGCGGCGCGCGTCACCGACAAGATGCCGCTCAACGTGTTCTGGGCCGGCCCGATCCACCTGGCCCTGCCGCGCGCGACCATCGTCCATTGCCGCCGCAGCCCGATCGACACGGCGCTGTCGATCCATCGAACCTATTTCAACCAGCACGTCGCCTTTCCGACCGGCGGCCCGGCTTTGGTCGCCGCCATCCGAGCCATCGAGCGCCTGGCCGCCCACTGGCGGGCGGTGCTGCCGGCCGAGCGTTTCATCGACCTGGACTACGAGCGACTGGTCGACGATCCCGAACCGGCGATCCGCCGCCTGGTCGCCGCCTGCGGCCTGCCCTGGAACGACGCCTGCCTGCGGCCCGAGCGGCATCTGCGCGTCATCAAGACGCCGAGCAAGTGGCAGGTCCGGCAGCCGATCTCCCGCGCCGCCGTCGGCGCCTGGCGCCGCTACGAGCCATGGCTGGGTCCGCTCGCCGCTCTCGCGCCCTGACTGCGGGTGCTCTACCTGCGGGCGCTACCTGCAATCGTTGCCGCTGCGGTTGAACGCCTGCACGCGTCCATCCCTGATCGCCACCTCCGTGCGGCATCGGAACGAGTAGGTGCGGGGGTATGGACCGATGTCGCCCAGCCCGCCGGCCCGCGTACCCCGCCCGCTCCTGCCGCCGACCTGCCCGGAATCCAGCGTATCGTAGATCAGGCGCTCGCCACCCACGTCCGTGGCCGCGTCGGAGGGAAAGCCGAAGCGCTGGATCAGCTCCGCCTTGCTGCGTCCGACCAAGCCGGACAGCACCGAACGAGAATCGCCGTGCGCGGCAAGCGGCGACGACGCCGCCAGCAGCAGCGCCAGCAGGCTCGATGGCTTCATCACGCCGCCGGTTGCTGCCGGACCCAGACCAGCATCTCGCCCGGAGCGCGGTTGTCCCAGGCGAAGTACGGCACCGCCGTCACCGCAACCACCGCCGCCTCCGCCGGCAGCGGGCGGTAGATCTCGCCGCCCCAATCGGCGACCTGCTCGGCGCGGGCGTCGGCGTGCAGGGTCACGACGCCGCCCAGCAAGTCCGGCTGCACCCGCTCGCGCAATGCCGCCTGCTCCGGCAGCACGATGCGGTTGAGCGGGGCCGCGTGGTCGACGCCCTCCAGGCAATAAACCAGCGGGCCGCGCAGCAACGCGACCCGGCCGGCATCGGCGCGCACGTCGGGGTGCGCGTGCAGGCGCTGCGCCTGCATCGGCAGGTCGAGCGCCGCCACGTCGCCCGCCCGCCAGTCGCGCTCGATGCGGGCGTAGCCGTCGGCGACGCTGGCGGCGAGGTCGACCGCCGCGCCGCCCACCGTGAGCCGAGGCGTCGCGCACCACGCGGGGATACGCAGATGCAGCGCGAAGCGGGCCGCCGCCTGCTCGGGATCGACTGTGATCTCGATTTGCCCGTCCCACGGATAACGGGTGCGTTGCGTAAGCCGTACTTTGCCGCCGCCGCCGATGTCGAGGCTCGCCTGGCTCTCGCCATACAGGTGCACGGCGATCTCGCGGTCGCCTTCGGCGTAGGCGTAGGCGCCGACCGAGGCGATCAGCCGGGCCAGGTTGGGCGGGCAGCACGGGCAGCGGTGCCATTGCCAGCGATGGTGGCCGCCGCGGCTCTCCAGCGGGTTCTCGTAGAAGAACAGCGAGCCGTCGAGCGAGATGCCGGCCAGCGCGCCGTTGTACAGCGCCCGCTCCATCATGTCGCCGTAACGACCCTGCAACGACAGCCCGAGCATGCGCTGCGCCCAGAACACCAGGCCGACCGCGGCGCAGGTCTCGGCGTAGGCGCTCTGGTTGGGCAGGTCGTAGTCCTCGGTGAAGCCCTCGTTCTGGGCGGACGGCCCCATGCCGCCGGTGACGTACAGCCGCTTGCCGACCAGGTCGGCCCATAGCCGGTCCAGCGCCGCTTGCAACGAGGGGTCGCCGGTCTCGGCGGCGACGTCGGCCATGCCCGAATACATGTACATGGCGCGCACCGCGTGGCCGACCACCTTGTCCTGCTCGCGCACCGGCAAGTGCCACTGGTTGTACTCGGCGGTGCCGTGGTGCCATTTGCCCGGCTCCTCGCCACGGGCCAGCGCCTCCTGCTCGAAGTACTTCGGCTCCTGGCCGCGCTGGTCGATGAAGTAGCGCGATAGATCCAGGTATTGTCGCTCGCCGGTGGCGCGGTACAGCTTGACCAGCGCAAGCTCGATCTCCTGGTGGCCTGGATAGCCGGGCTTCTGCCCCGGCCCGACGCCGATCACCTGCGCGATGTGTTCGAGATAGCGGCACAGGATGTCGAGCAGCCGCCGCTTGCCGGTGGCCTGCCAGTAAGCCACTGCGCCTTCCAGCAGGTGTCCGGCGCAGTACAGCTCGTGGCAGTCGCGCATGTTGGTCCAGCGCTGGCCGGGCTGCATGCGGACGTACCAGCTGTTCATGTAGCCGTCGGGCTGCTGCAGCCGGCCGAAGGTCTCGATGATCCCGTCGACCTGCGCCTCCAGCGCCGCGTCGCGCCGGTGCGTCAGGCTGTAGGCGGCGGTCTCGATCACCTTGCCCACGTCGGAGTCCCAGAACATCTGCGCGGACACCGTGCCGCCGGCCTGGATCGGCAGGCGCGGCGCCGGCGCCGGCAGGTCGGGGTCGATCTGCTCGAACATCCCGGCCTCCTCGCAGCGGCGGCGCAGCAGCGGCGCCGTGACGTCGCGGACGGTGTCGATCCAGCGCCCCCAGAAGCCCCGCATCTCGACGCTCGGCAATGGCGGCGGGCGGAAGCGGGCGCGGGGGGATTGGGCGTCGACCGGGGCTTGCACGTTCATGGCATGGTTCTCCGGATCGGCTACTTGACGGCGCCGGCGGTCAGCCCGCGCACGTAGTAGCGTTGCAGCAACAGGAAGATGACGAGGCAGGGCAGCATCATCACGGTGACGCCGGCCTGCACGGCGCCCCAGTCGACGGTGCCGTACATGCCGTTGCGGAGCGCGCTCATCAGCACCGGCAGGGTGTAGCGGTCGTTGTCGGTGAGGAACACCAGGGCGGCCAGGAACTCGTTCCACGACGCGAGAAAGGCGAAGATGCCGACCGTGACCAGGTTCGGCCGCACCAGCGGCAGCAGCACCAGCGGCAGCAGGGCGAAGCTGTCGCAGCCGTCCATGCGCGCCGCCTCGTCGATCTCGCGCGGGATCGCCTCGAACGCGTTTCGCATCAGGTAGACCGAGAACGGCAGCTGCAGCGTGGTGTAGACCAGCACCAGGCCGAGCAGGCTGTCCTGCAGCCCCAGCCTGCTGAGCACCAGGAACAGCGGCGTCAGGATCGACTGGAACGGCACCATGATGGCGACCAGGGTGACGCCGAACAGCAGGTTCCGCAGCGGGAAGCGGAAGCGCGAGAAGCCGTAGCCGGCCAGCAGGCTGACCGCGCAGGTGAGTGCCACGGTGCCGGCGGCGACGCCGAGGCTGTTCAGCACATGCCTCCAGATGCCGGCGCCGAAGCCGTTCAGCGCGCCGTAGTTCTGCAGCGACACGCCGGTGGTGGGCCATGGCGGCAACGGCGGCAGCGCGGCCTCCTGCGCCGGCTTCAGCGAGGACAGCGCGGTCCAGGCGATCGGCGCCACGAACAGCAGCGCCAGCGCGTAGCCGAGGCCGCTGCCCATGATCCGGCCGATACCTGGGAGGGAGCTGGCGGGGCGGGAGCGGACGGCCACGCTCAATCCTCCCCCTTGCCGCGCAGCAGCGCCGCCTGGGCCAGGTTGACGGCGACCAGGATCAGCATGAGCACGATGGACAACGCCGACCCGTAGCCGAGCCGGAACGACACGAACGAGGTGTTCACGATCCAGTACACCGCCGTCATGGTGCGGTTCTCCGGCCCGCCGTTGCTGATGATGTAGAACTGGTCGAACGCCAGGATCGAGCCGGTGACGGAGACCACCAACGCCATCGCCAGGGTGCGGCGCAGCAGCGGCAGGGTGACGTGGCGCAGCAATTGCGAAGGTGAGGCGCCGTCGATCCTGGCCGCCTCGCGCACCTCGGCGGGGATGGCCTGCAACCCCGGCAGCAGCATCATCATGGTGAAGCCGGACATCTTCCACACCACCATGGCCGCGACCGCGACGAAGGTGGCGTCCAGGCTGGACAGGATGGCCAGCGGCTCCCTGATCAGGCCAAGGCGCTGGGCGGCCGGCGAGACCAGCCCGCTGTCGTCGTTGATGAGCCAAGCCCAGAGCAGGCTGGCGGAGGCGAAGCCGACCACCGCGGGCAGGAAGTAGGCGGTCCGCAGCAAGCCCACGCCGGGCCGCGGCCGCTCCACGAACAGCGCCAGCGGCAGCGCCACGGCGAACAGCAGGACCGTGATGACGGCGGTGTATTCGAGCGTGAAGCCGACCGAGCGCCAGAAGCCGGCATCGTGCAGCATGGCCGCGTAGTTGCCGACGCCGATGAACGAGGGCTTGCCCAGCAGCGGCCAGTCGTGCAGCGACATCCAGGCGGTCATCGCCAGCGGCAGCAGGAAGAACACGCCGACCAGCGACAGGCAGGGAAGCGCGAACAGCAACCCCGTCCACTGCGCCCGGCGTCGCCGCCGCCCGCGCACGGCCACCGCCGCGACGGTGGCCGCCGGTTGCAGGAACGATGTCGCGCTGGCCATAGCGTCGCCTACTTCCGGCTGCGGTCGACGATCGCCTGCATCCGCGCCTGGCCCTTGGCTAGGGCGGCGTTCGGGTCGGCGCCGTAGATCGCGCGGCCGAGCGCCTCGGTCCAGGGGCCGTTGTTGCTGTTGAACAGGTCGTTGTACGCCGCGCTGAACGGCGTGCGCCCCTCCTGCATGGCCAGGGCGGGCACCGCGTAGCGCGGGTCGACGCCGGACAGCGCCTGCGCCGCCAGGTCGGCGCGGACCGGCAGGCTGCCGTTGGCCACCATCAGCCGCTGCGCGTCGAGCGTGTACGCCCACTCGACGAATGCCTTCACCGCCCCCTGCTTCTGCGTGCCCTTGGTCAGCACGATGTTGTCCCCGCCGGCGAACGAGGCATGGCCGCCATCCTTGCCGGGGATCGGCGCCACGCCGAACTCGATGCTCTTGTACTTGGTCGTCAGCGTGCCGATGGCGAACGCGCCCAGGTTCTGCATGCCGACCTTGCCGGCGACGAAGCCGGTCAGCGCGTTGCTGCCGTTGTCGGTCTGGGCGCTGGCGGGGACGCCGGCATGCGCCACCAGGTCGCGGTACAGCCCGACCGCGCCCTGCACCTCCGGCGAGTTCAAGGTCACGGTGCGGCCGTCGTCGCTCAGCACGCCGCCGCCGCTGGCCCAGACGAACGGCGTCAACTCGAACGCCTGGCAGCCGCCGCAGGCCGCGGACAGGTACCAGCCATGCACGTCGCCGCCGAGTCCTGCGATCTTCTCGGCGTCGTCGCGCAGCTCGGCCCAGCTGGCGGGCGGCTTGTCGGGGTCGAGCCCGGCCTTGCGGAACAGCGCCTTGTTGTACAACAGGATCGACGCCTCGGCGGAGAACGGCACGCCGTAGAGCCGGTCGCGGTAGGTCGCGACCTTGAGGTGCGCGGGCGATAGTTTGGCGAAGTACGGCAGCGCGCGCGCCCAGTCGGTGATGTCCTGCAGCTGCCCCGCCGCGGCGAACGCCGGGGTGTAGATCAGGTCGAGCGAGAGCGCGTCGGGGGCGCTGCCGGCGGCCTCGGCGACGGCGAACTTCTGCACCAGCTGCTGCGCCACGACGATGCTGAGCCGGACCTTGTCGTCGTGCGACTTGTTGTAGGCGTTGACCACCGTGGCGATGAACGGGGCCTCGTCGCTGCGCGCCCACAGGGTGAACGTCTCGGCCCGTGCCGCCGAAGCGGCGGCCAGCGTCGCCGCCAGCATGACGGTGGCCAGCCTCGCCGCCCGGGGCAGGTGATTGTTCATGGCGCGATCTCCCGTTTCTTATTGATTTGAGCCTCAGGACGGACGGACGCTGCGTTGCCCGCATCCTGCACGAAGGAAACAATCGGGGTAAAGGTTTTCCCTCGCTTGCAGCAGGGCCTTGGTCAATTTCGCCCGTCGCTCAAGATTGAGGACACTAGTCGTCCATCTCGGTCGACAACGCGATGTCCTTCTGGGCTTCGAGTTCGGCCAGCCGGCTCGACAGGCCGGCATGCACCCGGTCGTAGGCGCCGCTGCCCAGCGTGAGACGCCGGGGCGCCGGCGTGCGGTCCACGGAGTCGATCATGGCCTGGGCCATCTTGACGGGATCGCCTGGCAACGGGAACGCGCCGCTGGCCACGGCGCGGCGCACTTCGCCGGCCGGCGTGTCCTCGTAGGCGGCCATCGGCGGCGGGCTGACCAAGCTGCCGCCAAAGGCGGTCCGGGTGGGGCCGGGTTCGACGATGGTGAACGTGACGCCGAACGGCGCCACCTCCTGCGCGACCGCCTCGACGAAGCCCTCGATCGCCCATTTGGTGGCGTGGTACAGGCTGAAGTTCGGGTAGGCGATCTGTCCGCCCTCCGACGAAAGCTGCAGGATTCGACCGCCGCCTTGCGCCCGCAGGTGCGGCAGGGCGGCGCGGATGACCTGGATCGAGCCGAGCAGGTTGGTGTCGAGCTGATGGCGGATCTGGTCGTCGCCAACCTCCTCGGCCGCGCCGAACAGGGCGTAGCCGGCGTTGTTCACGACGACGTCGATGCGGCCCATGGCGGTGAAGGCGCGGTCGACCGTCTCGCGCACGGCCGCGCTGTCGGTCACGTCCAGCAGCGCCGCCCAGAGGCGGTCGCCATGCCGCGCCTTCAGGTCGTCGAGCGGGCCGTCCCGGCGCAGCGTCGCCGCCACGCGGTCGCCGCGCGCCAGCAGGTTTTCGGCCAACGCCCGCCCGAAGCCGGATGAGGTGCCGGTGATGAACCAGGTCTTGGTCATGGGAAGTCCTTTCAATTGGAAGCGGGTCAATTGGAAGCGGGTCAATTGGAAGCGGGTCAACCGGACGCGCGGTTGCGATGCGTCCGCCGGAAAGATCGGGCCTGCCGGTTGCTGGCACTATGCGCTAGATGTGGCATGGCTTCGTGAAAGACGCCCATGAATGGCCAAGCCCAGCCTCGGCGACCTGACCGCCTTCGCCGCCATCGTCGCGCATCGCAGCTTCCGCAAAGCCGCCGACGAGCTGGAACTGTCGCCCTCGACGCTCAGCCACATGATGCGGACGCTGGAGGCGACCGTCGGCGTGCGCCTGCTGCACCGGACGACGCGCAGCGTGTCGGCGACCGAGGCCGGGGAGCGGCTGGTCGCGCGCCTGCGGCCCGTGCTGCGCGACCTCGACCTGGCGTTGGGCGAGGTCGAGGTCTCCCGCAGCCGCCCGGGCGGGACGCTGCGGATCAACGCCAGCGAGATCGCGGTCCGGCTGCTGCTGCGCTCGGTGGTCCCGACGTTCCTGGCGCGCCACCCGGAAATGTCGCTCGACCTGGTGACGGAGGGCAGGCTGGTCGACGTGGTGGCCGGAGGGTTCGATGCCGGGATCAGGCTGGGCGAGGCGGTGCCGCAGGACATGGTCGCCGTGCGCTTCGGCGGCGAGACCCGTTTCGTGGCGGTCGCCTCCCCGGCCTATCTCGCCGGCCGCGCGCCGCTGCGAACGCCCGACGACCTGAAGCGCCACGCCTGCATCCGCGTCCGCCTGCCGAGCGGCAAGCCGTACCGCTGGGAGTTCGCGAAGCACGGCCAGGAGCTGGCGGTCGAGGTTCCCGGCGCGCTGACCCTCGACCACACCGAGCTGATGACCGAGGCCGCGGCGGCGGGCCTGGGCATCGCCTACGTGTCGGACCGCTCGGCGCAGCCTTACATCGAGCGCGGCACGCTTGTCGCCGTGCTGGACGACTGGTGTCCCTCGATCCCTGGCCTGTTCCTGTACTACCCCGGCCACCGCCACGTGCCCCCTGGGCTGCGGGCGTTCATTGACGTGTTGAGGGAGGTTCGGTGATGCTCCCGGGAGCACGCCGCAATCCCGGATGCAGCAGCGAACGAGGGCCGCCATGGCTGATTCCGATATCCGGATGGAGACGATCCAGGCCGCCGAGCAGCTTGCCGGCGTCGCCTACAACGAGGCGGAGCGGGCGTTGATGCTCGACAACATCGCGGCGCAGGTCGCGTTGTCGGCGCGCCGCCGGGCGGTGGCGCTGCCGTACGACCTGGCCCCGGCGACCCGTTTCGATCCCCGCCTGCCAGGCTGGACGCCGCCGCCGCCGGAGCCGTTCCGCCCAGCCCTGGAGCTGGTCGGGACGCTGCCCGGCGACGACGCCGACATCGCCTTCGCGCCGGTGGCCCGCCTCGCCGGCTGGGTCCGCACCCGCGCGCTGTCCTCGGAGCGGCTGACCGGCATCTACCTCGACCGCATCGCGCGGTTCGGCCCGATGCTGGAGTGCTTCGCCGCCGTCACCGCCGACCTGGCGTTGTCGCAGGCCCGCGCGGCCGATGCGCTGCTGGCGTCCGGCACCTATCTGGGGCCGTTGCACGGCATCCCCTGGGGCTGCAAGGACATCCTCGACACCGCCGGGACCGTCACCGGCTGGGGCGCCGAGCCGTGGTCCGGGCGGGTGCCGGAGACCGACGCCGCGGTCGTGCGGCGGCTGGCCGCGGCGGGCGCGGTGCTGGTCGCCAAGACCACCGTGGGGGCGCTGGCCTACGGCGACGTCTGGTACGGCGGGCGCACCCGCAACCCGTGGAACCTCGACGAGGGATCGAGCGGCTCCAGCGCCGGCTCGGCCTCGGCCACCGCCGCCGGGCTGGTCGGCTTCAGCCTGGGCACCGAGACCCTGGGGTCCATCGTGGCGCCTTCCCTGCGCTGCGGCGCGACCGGGCTGCGGCCGACCTTCGGGCGGGTGTCGCGGGTGGGGGCGATGCCGCTGTGCTGGACGCTGGACAAGATCGGGCCGATCTGCCGCGGCGTCGCCGATACCGCCTTGGTGCTGGCGGCGATCGAGGGCTTCGACGACGCCGACCCGTGCAGCATCGCCGAACCGTTCGGCTACGACGCCACGGCGCCGGTGCGGGGATTGCGTCTCGGCTACTACCCTGCCGATTTCGCGGGCGGCGACGCCCACGAACTGGACCGCGCGATGCTGGGGACGGCACGCGGCCTCGGCCTGGAGCTGATCGAGCTGGCCCGCCCCGAGCTGCCGTACGACGCGTTGATGAACGTGCTGTTCGCCGAGGCGGCGGCGTCGTTCGAGGAGCTGACGTTGTCCGACCAGGACGACCTGCTGACCTGGCAGGAGCCGGCGGCCTGGCCGAACACCTTCCGCAAGGCGCGGTTCCTGCCGGCGGTGGACCACATCCAGCTCGACCGCCTGCGCCGCCGCGTGATGGGGGACATGGAGGCGGCGTTCCGCGGGGTCGACGCCATAATTGGGCCGTGCCTGGCCGGGCCGCTGCTGCTCATCACCAACTACACCGGCCATCCCTGCCTGGCGCTGCGCTGCGGCTTCCGGCCATCGCCGACGCGGCGCAACCTGTCGCTGGCCGAGGCGAAGCTCGACCAGGGCGCGGCGGGCGACGGCGTCCAGCACGAGGCGCCGCACGCCATCAGCTTGTACGGACGGCTGTTCGACGAGGGCACGCTGCTGCGGATCGGCGGCGCGATGGAGGCGGCCCTGGGCGTCGCCGACCGCCGGCCGAATCTGCCTGCGGCTTAGGCCGGCCGCATCGTCGAACAGGCCGCCATCGAATGCGTCCTCGCCGACCCGCGGTACGAACATACTGAGCTGTTGCTAAGCCTCGGTGCCACGCTTCGACTCGGCGAAGCTCCCTGGACGGGTTACGTCGTGACGTCGGTCCACCCGCCATTGGCGGCGATTTCCGCTCCGGTGACAAAGGAAGAGTCGTCGGTCGCAAGAAACAGCGCCACCCGTGCGATCTCGTGGCGAGCATCGCCCAGCACGGCCAGGATCATGCCGGGGAAACTGGCGACCGACCCCACCGACAGGTCGATCTCGCCGGAGACGGTGACGAAGGTCATGCCGCGTGAGGTGGAGAGTGTCCTGACTGCGAGCGCCGGCATTCGCTTGGCCGCACCCGGACGCACCAAAGCCGAATTGTGCCATCCACTGCCGCACTGCCGCCACCGGCGGAGGCGCTGGCGGAACTGCGGCCCGACGTGGTTTCGATCAACACCTGGCCCGACACCCACGCCGGCTTCGCCATCCGGGCGTTCGCGGCCGGGGCGCACGTGTTCATCGAAAAGCCCCTGGCCGAGACCCTGGCCGATGCCGAACGGGTCGTGGCGGCGGCCCGTGCGGCTGAGCGCCAGATGGTCGTCGGCTACAGCTGCCGCCACAGCCCGGCCTGGATCAAGCTGGTCGAGGTCGCCGGCGCCCTGGGCAAGCCGCTGGTGATGCGGATGAACCTGAACCAGCAGTCGATTGGGCCGGCCTGGACCTGGCGCCGCAACCTGTTGAAGTCGCTCTCGCCGATCGTCGACTGCGGCGTGCACTACGTCGATCTGATGTGCCTGATGACCGCAGCACGTCCGGTGCGCGTCCACCCCATCGGCGTCCGGCTGAGCGACGAGGTCGCCCCCGGCATGTACAACTGCGGATACTGGCTTCACTGTCCTTTTTTCCGCACAGCCCGTGCGAATTATGACCCATTTTCGCGCATGTAGGCGATACGCAGATGCATGTAGTCTCGAAAGGAATCGACCATGCGCAGCATCGACCAAGCCGGCACGTTCACGCTCGGCGACCGCACCGTAAAGCGGCTCGGCTATGGGGCCATGCAACTCGCAGGGCCTGGCGTGTTCGGCCCTCCGAAGGATCGCGGCGCTGCGCTGGCGGTGCTGCGCGAAGCTGTCGCGAGCGGCGTAGATCACATCGACACCAGCGATTTCTATGGCCCGCACGTCACCAACCAAGTGATCCGCGAGGCGCTCGCGCCGTACCCCGACGATCTCGTCATCGTCACCAAGATCGGCACCCGACGCGGCGCAGACGGATCGTGGCTTCCGGCCTTCTCGCCCGAAGAGCTGACGCAGGCGGTGCACGACAATCTCCGCAACCTTGGCCTGGATGTGCTCGAAGTGGTCAACCTTCGCAGCATATTCGGCGCGCATGGCCCCGCCGAGGGGTCACTCGAAGCCCCGCTGACCGTTTTGGCCGACCTGCAGCGGCAGGGCCTGGTGCGTCACATCGGGCTGAGCAACGTCACCCCCACGCAGATCGCGGACGGGCGTCGGATCTGCAAAATCGTTTGCGTGCAGAGCATGTATAATATCGCGCATCGTGCCGACGACGCCTTGATTGACGACCTTGCCCGCGACGGTGTCGCCTATGTGCCGTTCTTTCCGCTGGGTGGGTTCACCCCGCTGCAGTCGTCTACCCTGTCCGACGTCGCGGCGCGCCTCGGCGCCACGCCGATGCAGGTGGCGCTCGCCTGGCTGCTTCGCCGCGCGCCCAACATCCTCCTGATCCCCGGCACCTCGTCTGTCGCGCACCTGCAGGAGAACCTCGCCGCGGCCGAGTACGCGCTGTCTGACGATGCCGTCCGCGAGTTGGACTCCGTTGCGAGCGCCGCCGTTTGACGATGCGTGCGATCGCCTTCGTTCAAGGTCCGTAACAGGTCACGGCCGGGTCTGCGCCGCACTGGGACGCCGCCACTCCACACTCGCCGAGCAAAACCGTTCCTGCCATGGCGAGTACGGAGCAAAGCGCGAAGGCGATAACCGGAAGAAGGCCGCTTCGAGACAGCGCGACCTTGCTTGGCGGGTGGGGCGGGCGGGGGCTTGCATACATGCTGTCCTCCAGAAAAAGTGCGGTCGCGGATGCTTCCAGGCTGGGGACGAGCAGGATGCGCCACGCCGCCGCGTTTACCGTGTGATGTACGTCACGCTCACTTTCCCAGGGGACGAGATCGCTGCCTCCGAAAATTCAGATCGATGTAGTTTTGAATCGGGTTGGCAGCGGTTACGATCAGCTTGCGCGTGGTTATCCGAGGCCAAGCATTCGGCAGGTGGTCGCGCGGTCGGCGCCGGTGTCGGCGAAGTCGTCGAACAGCTTGTCGGTGACCTGGATGATGCGCTCGGCGATGAACGCCGCGCCGCCTCCGCCGGGGCCGTCAGGCAGTCCTCCCACTCGTACACCGCCCAGCCGGCGTAGTCGTACTCGGCAAGTTTGGAGAAAATCGCTTTGAAGTCGACCTGCCCGTCGCCGAGCGAGCGGTCGCGGGCGGCACGCTTCAGCCAGGGCTGGTAGCCGCCGAACATGCCCTGCCGGCCGGTCGGGTTGAACTCGGCGTCTTTCACGTGAAACATCTTGATGCGGTCGTGGAGGATTTCGACGAAGGCGAGGTAGTCGAGGCCCTGCTTGATGAAGCGGCTGGCGTCGTAGTTGATGCAACAGCGCGGGTGGTTGCCGACACGCTCGGGCGTCGAACGGCGGCCGGTCGCCGAGAACTGCACCAGGAACAGGCCGAGGCCTTTGATCGCCCTCATGTCCGTCGCTCCCAAAGGATCGTACGGCCGCACGTCGGCGGCGAGTTCGGCCCCGGCCAGCTCCCAGGGCGGGCGGCCGCCTGCGAAGCGGTCCTCGATCACCCATTGCCGGAACGCCTCGCCCGCCACCAGGCCATGGTCGTCGACGCCGAGCGTCCGTGCCACGCGGTCGCGGTCGGTCACCACCACGCCGACGCCGCCCCAGGCCATGAAGCGGCGGGCGATGGCCTCGCCGACGCCCTGCGTGGAGCCGGTCACGATCGCCACCTTTCCGGCGAGGTCGCCCTGCAACGCCCGAGTCATCCCAGGTTCCTTTCACAGTCCGTTCACGGCGTCAGCGCATCGCAGCCTTTGTCGCCGAGCATTGCCTTCTTTTAAAGCAGGTGGCGCTCCTCCCACGTCATCACGCGCCGCAGCATGGTCCGCAACGCCAAGATAGCCGAGAAGGCCGCGATCTGGGTCCAGGTGTGGATGTCGATGGTCTTGAGCAGCGACGCCGCCGTCTTGAGGCTCAGTCCCCAGAGCGCCCCCTCGATCACCAGCAGCCGGACCCGGACCGGGTTGCGCGTCCGCACCAATTCGAGGAGAGCCGCAATGCAGTAGCCAACGATCAGCAGCGCCCCAGCCAGTTCGATGAGCGCTATGAGCAGGTCGGGGCCGTCAGCGGGCATGGGCCGGGGCCGGCTGCCTGGTCTCCGCCTTGTCGATCTCCTGTTGCAGGAAATAGTTCAGCACGGTCCGCAGCACGACGATGGCGGCGAGCTGGCCGATCTCGTTCCAGGTGGGCGCCACCGCGGTGCGTAAGATGTCGGCGGCCAGCTCGAACTCGAGCGCCACCGCGAGCCACCGGCCGAGGCGCAGGCGCACCGCCTCCTTGGCATCCTGCTGCCCGTTGCCGGGGCGCAGAGTCGGCAGGAACAGCAGCAATGAACGGATGGTCGCTTCGAGCGCCGCCAAGCCGATAACGATGGCCGCCGCCGCCTCCACCCCCGAGGCAAGCCAAAGCGTAAGCTGCTTGAAGAAGATCATCGGCGCTGTTCCAAACAACATGGAACACCGCGCGCCCCACTCGGTTCAGTCGGCCATCTCGCCCCGAGTCACAGCCAGCGCCGCAGCGCGGGGATGTCGGCGTGCAGGTCGCGGTTGCCGAAGCCGGCCGCCTCGCCGTCGAGCAGCGCCGGGTCGTTCAGCCCGGCATCGTCGGAGTGCCCGTCGAACCCGACCTGCGCCGCGTAGTCGAGGCCGCACGCCGTCGCGAGCAGGGCGTAGGTCCGGGTGGCGTACAGCGGATGGAAGATCTCCAGCACGCGGGCCGCCGGCGGGCAGACCACCAAATGCGCCAACGCCGCGCCGTGCGCCGCCACTACGTGCGAGGCGGCGCGGAAGGCCGCCACCTGGTCGTCGTAGGCCATGGCGCCCGGCGTGATCGTCTCGAAGCCATGGTCCGCCAGCGCGGCCGCAACCGCCGCCTCGTTCACCATCCGGCGTCCCGCCGCCTCGCCGCGCGAGACGAACAGGCGCCGCGTCCCCGAGCCGGGCGGCCCAACGCCGCCGAGCAGCCCGCGCACGTACTCTATGGCCCAATCGGCCCCAAGATGCGCCGGGTGCTGCAGCGTCCGGCAATTGCTGCTGACCCATAGCCGGCGCGCCTGCACCCGCGCGACCTGCGCCGTGCCGAGGCTGCCGGCAAGGCCGCAACGCCCCAGGATCGCCGCCTGGAACGGCACGCGCAGCTCCGGCCCGACCGCGACGGCGCGCCCGAGGTCGATTCCGGCGGCCTGGTACAACGCGAGCCGGGAGACCTGGTCGAGCAAGAAATGCGCGAGGTTCGGCGCGGGATAGTTGTCCAGCAACAGCACCGCCTCGTCGACCGAGTGCAACTCGGCAGCCTCGCCGGCGCGCTCGACCTTGCGCCGCACCAGCTCCGGCATCGCGCACACCGACAGGCCCGGCACGACGCCGCCGTCGCTGCCGCACACCACCGCGGCGTCGTTGCAGATCAGCAGCTCGCCGCCGGCGATCTCGACCACCTCGACCGGCGCCCGCCGCAACACCCCCGACAACGGCTCCAGCGGACGCGGCAACGCCCGGCCGGCGATGGTTATCGGCGTCGGCGCGCGGTCCTCGGCGTCGCGGATGCGGTGCCGGACGGCCGACGGGCCGGTTTCCGGCAACGCCTGAGCAGGGTCGAGCAGCGGTTCGATCTCGTGCAGCTCGACCATCGGCTGCTCCGGCCAGTGCTCGCCGTGGCGCAGGAACAGGTCGACCGCCGCGGCGCGCTGGCCGGTACGCACCAAATGCCGGAAGGCGATCCGGTACGGCAGCAGCGAGGCTGGCCAGGACGGCTGCGACTGCACCGCCTGGGCCGCCATCAGGAACGCCGCGTGGTCGTGACGCAGGTCGGCATAGACCCGCGCCATGCGGTGAAACACCCAGTAATGCCGGATATCGGTCACCGGCAGCGCCGCCTCGAACACCGCGACCTGGCCGGCTAAATCCTGCAGCGCATCCAGCGCCTCCAGGATCAGGCGCAGCCGGTCGCCGGGATCGGCGCTGGCGGCGATCTCCTCGACCATCGCCCGCCGCGCCGCCGCCTCCGAACCGTGCGGATCGGTCAGCTGGCCGGCGCCATTTCGTGCGCCGCCGGCGTCATGCGCGCGGCGAACCGACGCTGCTTGCGCTGCAACAGGAACCAGGTGCCGCGCGCCGCCACGTCCGAAAGCCTGCCACGCGGCTTCAGCCCGACGGATTTCAGGATCATGCCCATGCCGCGCTCGATATGGCGGAACCTATAGAACGACATGGCGCGGCCCATGTAGGTCGATATGCAGCGCCCGTGGTCGTATGGCACGTCGGCGGCCTCGTTGCTGCAATGGTAGGCGAAGGCCAGCTCGTCGTCCTCGCTCTCGGTGATGCGTCCGGCGGCGATACGTAACCGCTGCACGAAGGAGACGTTCTCGCGCCCCAGGTAGCGGCGCATGTGGTCGTAGAACAACTTGAAGTGCCGGTACTCGTCCGATGCGATCAGCCGGCAGACCTGCTGCAACGCCGGCTCCTCGGTCGCCTCGGCCAGCGCCGTGTAATAACTCGAGGTGCCGGTCTCGACCATGCAGCGGGCGACCAGCTCGCCGGTCAGCGAGCCGCGTATCGAACTCTGAACGTCGAGCGGCAGCTTGTAGCCGGTGCGGTAGCGCTCGAACGCGGCGGCGTAGTCCCATTGCGGGTCGGCCAGACTGGCCCAGCGGCCGAGCGCGTCGCCGTGCTGCACCTCCTCGACCGCCCAGTTCTGGGCGGCGCGCTGAAATGCCGGATCGTCGCGGAAGACATTGCATAGGTACACAGAATATTCGATGCCGTTGCGCTCGACCATCGCTGCGGCCTTGACCAGCGGAACGATGTCGGGATCGACCTTGCCACGATCGAACCGATTCCAGTCAACATCCTCCATCCGCCAGTGCTTCATGCAGCCGATCCATGCCCTTCGCGGCCGCGCCCAACAACGCTTTGAGCGGCGTCGTATTCAGACAGGTTGGCACGGCTTGAAGGATTCAAGCGTCAGGAGCGTACGCTCGTACGCCAACCGTGCCTTACATGCAACACAAGTGACACACCGCAAGCGTGTCAGGCCGCGGCAGCCTCGATCATGGCGCGGGCCGATTGCATCCGATCCATTAGGGCATCGAGCGCCGGCTCGTCGGACTTGCTGGCGCTGGCGTATGCCGCCTCGGCCTCGTCCAGGCGACGCTGGCCTTCGGCGCGCGACAACTCGGCGACCGGCAACGCTTCGTTGGCGAGCACCGTGACGCGCGTCGGCGTCACTTCCGCGAAGCCGCCGGAGACGAACAGCCGGTCCGTCACCTGGCCGCCCTGGTACAGCCGCACGGTGCCGCCGCGCAGCAGCACGATCATCGGCGCGTGCTGCGCCATGACCCCCATCTCGCCCTCCGAGGCGGGGATCGCCACCATGTCCACCGGGCGGCTCAGCAGCAGCCGCTCCGGGGAGACGATCTCCAGGTCGACAGGCACTACGCCGTCGCCTTCATCTCTTCGGCCTTCTTCACCGCGTCCTCGATGGTGCCGACCATGTAGAACGCCGCCTCCGGAAGATGGTCGTACTCGCCGGCGACGATCGCCTTGAAGCTGCGGATGGTGTCGGCCACCGGCACGAACACGCCGGGGAAGCCGGTGAACACCTCGGCGACGTGGAACGGCTGCGACAGGAAACGCTGGATCTTGCGCGCCCGCGAGACGACCAGCTTATCCTCCTCGGAAAGCTCGTCCATGCCGAGAATGGCGATGATGTCCTGCAACGACTTATAAGTCTGCAACACCCGCTGCACCTCGCGGGCGCACAAGTAATGCTCCTCGCCGACGATGCGCGGATCGAGCGAGCGCGAAGTGCTGTCCAGCGGATCGACCGCCGGGTAGATGCCCAGCTCGGCAATCGAGCGCGACAGCACGGTGGTGGCGTCCAGATGCGCGAACGAGGTCGCGGGCGCCGGGTCGGTCAGGTCGTCGGCCGGCACGTAGATCGCCTGCACCGAGGTGATGGACCCCTTCTTGGTCGAGGTGATGCGCTCCTGCAGCGCGCCCATGTCGGTGGCCAGCGTCGGCTGGTAGCCCACCGCGGAGGGGATGCGGCCGAGCAGCGCCGACATCTCGGCTCCGGCCTGGGTGAAGCGGAAGATGTTGTCGACGAAGAACAGCACGTCCTGGCCTTCCTCGTCGCGGAAGTACTCGGCCAGCGACAGGCCCGACAGCGCGACACGGGCGCGGGCGCCCGGCGGCTCGTTCATCTGGCCGTAGACCAGCGCCACCTTGCTGCCCTCGGTGGTGCCTTCGCCGAGCTTGATGACGCCGGCGTCGACCATCTCGTGATACAGGTCGTTGCCCTCGCGGGTGCGCTCGCCGACGCCCGCGAACACCGACACGCCGCCATGCGCCTTGGCGATGTTGTTGATGAGTTCCTGGATCAGCACCGTCTTGCCGACGCCCGCGCCGCCGAACAACCCGGTCTTGCCGCCCTTCAGGTACGGCGCGAGCAGGTCCACGACCTTGATGCCGGTGACCAGGATTTCGGCCGAGGTCGCCTGCTCCTCGAACGACGGCGCCGCGCGGTGGATCGGGTAGCGCATGGCGGCGTCGACCGGGCCGCGCTCGTCGATCGGCTCGCCGACCACGTTCAGGATGCGGCCCAGCGTGCCCGGGCCGACCGGCACGCTGATCGGAGCCCCGGTGTCGGTGACCTCCTGGCCGCGCACCATGCCGTCGGTGCTGTCCATGGCGATGCAGCGCACCGTCTTCTCGCCCAGCTCCTGCGCCACTTCGAGCACCAGGGTGTTGTCGCGCAGGCGGGCATGCAGCGCGTTCAGCATGAACGGCAGCTCGCCTTCGAACTGCACGTCGACCACGGCGCCGAGAACCTGGGTGACGCGCCCTACGCTGTTGCTGGCCATGTGTGTGTCCCTGTGTGACGTGTTGTCAGATTCAGCGGGTCGTCACAGCGCTTCGGCGCCGGAGATGATCTCGATGAGTTCGCGGGTGATGTTGGCCTGGCGGGCGCGGTTGTAGTTCAGAGAAAGCTTCTTGATCATGTCGCCGGCGTTGCGGGTGGCGTTGTCCATCGCCGTCATCTGCGCGCCGTAGAAGCCGGCCATGTTGTCCAGCATGGCGCGGTAGATCTGGATCGCCAGGTTCTGCGGCAGCAGCCGCGCCAGAATGGTCTCCTCGTCCGGCTCGAATTCGTAGGTGGCCTGCGCGCCCGCCTGCCGAACCGGCTCGCCTTCCGGCAGCGGCGCCGGGATCAGCCGGGTTTCGGTCGGGATCTGCGAAATCACCGAGTGGAAGCGGTTGTAGATCACCGAGCAGACGTCGAACTCGCCGGCGCCGAGCATCGCCACCACCTTGTCGGCGACGTCCTGGGCGTCGGCGAAGCTGACCGTCTTGCCCCTGTTCGGCGCAACGTCGCCAGCCATCTGGTCGGGGAACTCGCGCCGCATGTAGTCGCGGCCCTTGCGCCCGACCGCCATGATCTTGACCGTCTTGCCCTCGCTCAGCAGCCGCCGCGCCACACCGCGCGCCAGCCGCCCGACCGAGGAGTTGAACGCTCCGGCCAGCCCACGGTCGGCGGTGACGACCAGCAGCAGATGCACCTGCTCGCGCCCGGTGCCGGCCATCAGCCGTGGCGCGGTCGGGCTGTTGCGGGCGCTCTCGGCCAGCGAGGCCAGCATCCGCTCCATCCGCTCGGCGTATGGCCGCGCCGCCTCGGCTTGGCTCTGGGCGCGGCGCAGCTTGGCGGCGGCGACCATCTTCATCGCCGAGGTGATTTTCTGCGTCGACTTCACGCTGTTGATACGGTTGCGAAGGTCCTTCAGGCTGGGCATTTGCGGCCTTTCAGGCGAACGACCGGGCGAAGCCTTCGAGGAACGCCAGCAGCTTGCCCTCGGTGTCCTTCTTGATCTCGCGGTCGGCGCGGATGCTGTCGATGATGCCTGGCTCGCGCGCGCGCATCTCGGTCAGCATCTGCGTTTCGAACCGGCCGATCTTGCCGATGTCGATGGTGTCCAGGAAGCCGCGCACGCCGGCGAACAGCACCACCACCTGGTCCTCGACCGGCACCGGATGGAACTGCGGCTGCTTCAGCAGCTCGGTCAGCCGCGCGCCACGGGCCAGCAGCTTCTGCGTCGAGGCGTCGAGGTCCGACGAGAACTGCGCGAAGCTGGCCATCTCGCGGTACTGCGCCAGCTCCAGCTTGATGCGCCCGGCGACCTGTTTCATCGCCTTGATCTGCGCCGCCGATCCTACGCGCGACACCGAGATGCCGACGTTCACCGCAGGGCGGATGCCCTTGAAGAACAGCTCGGTCTCCAGGAAGATCTGGCCGTCGGTGATGCTGATGACGTTGGTCGGGATGTACGCCGAAACGTCGCCGGCCTGGGTCTCGATGACCGGCAGCGCCGTGAGGCTGCCGCTGCCGAACGCCTCCGACATCTTCGCGGCGCGCTCCAGCAGGCGCGAATGCAGGTAGAACACGTCGCCCGGATACGCCTCGCGGCCGGGCGGGCGGCGCAGCAGCAGCGACATCTGGCGGTAGGCGACCGCCTGCTTGGACAGGTCGTCGTAGACGATCAGCGCGTGCCGGCCGCTGTCGCGGAAGAACTCGCCCATGGTGCAGCCGGTGTACGGCGCCAGGAACTGCATCGGCGCCGGATCGGACGCGGTGGCGGCGACCACGATGCTGTACTCCATCGCGCCGTTCTCTTCGAGCGTCCGCACGATCTGCGCCACCGTCGAGCGCTTCTGCCCGATGGCGACATAGATGCAGTACAGCTTCTTGCTCTCGTCGTCGCCCGAGTTGGCCAGCTTCTGGTTGAGGATGGTGTCGATGATGACCGCGGTCTTGCCGGTCTGACGGTCGCCGATGATCAGCTCGCGCTGGCCGCGGCCGATCGGGATCAGCGCGTCGATAGCCTTGATGCCGGTCTGCATCGGCTCGCTCACCGACTTGCGCGGGATGATGCCGGGCGCTTTTACTTCAACTTGCCGGCGCTCGTCGCTGACAATCGGACCTTTGCCGTCGATCGGGTTGCCCAGCCCGTCGACCACGCGGCCGAGCAGGCCCATGCCCACCGGCACGTCGACGATGCGCCCGGTGCGGCTCACCGTGTCGCCCTCGCGGATCTGCCGGTCCTCGCCGAAGATCACCACGCCGACGTTGTCGGTCTCGAGGTTCAGCGCCATGCCGGTGACGCCGGCCGAGGGGAACTCGACCAGCTCGCCCGACATCACGTTTTGCAGGCCGAAGATGCGGGCGATGCCGTCGCCGACGCTGAGCACCTGGCCGGTCTCGGCGACGTTGGCCTCGGTGTCGAACGAGGCGATCTGCTGCTTCAGGATCTCCGAGATTTCGGCCGGGCGGATATCCATCAGGCGGCTCCCTTCATGGCGTATTGCAGGCGTTGCAGGCGTGACTTGAGGCTGCTGTCGTAAAGGCGTGCGCCGATCCGCACCACCAGGCCGCCGAGCAGCCCCGGATCGACCTTCTTCACGATGTCGACGTTGCCGTAGCCGGCCTCGATCAGCCGGGCGCGGAGCTGCTGCTCCTGGATGTCGGTCAGCGCGTGGGCGCTCTCGACCTGCGCCACCACGACGCCGCGCTTCTCGGCCACCAGGCTCAGGAAGTCGGTGACGATGGCGCGCAGCTTGGACAGCCGGCGGTTGGTGGTGACGACGCCGACGAAGTCCTGCACCGTCTTGCCGAAGCCCTGCCCTTGCAGCACGGCGCGCACCGCGTGCTGCGCCGCGTGGACGTCGATCAACGGGCTTTCCAGCAGGCGGCGCAGGTCCGCGCTCTCGTCGATCAGGCGGCCGAGGCCGTTCATCTGGTCGACCACGAGGTCTAGTTCGCCTTGCTCGCCGGCGAGGTTGTAGAGGGCGGTGGCGTAGCGGTCGGCGAGGCCGCCGCGGGAGGAGGTGCTGCCGGCTTGCGCCACGAGGCTCGTTTCCATGTTCCGGGGCCGCTTCGGGCGCGACCGTGACCCCGCCGGCACGCGATTGGCCGGCGTGGGGGCGATAGCATGGGGTCCGAGGGGGCGCAACACGATCCAGGCCGGGCAGCCGGCAATCGACGCCGCTGCGCCGGACTGTGCTTGGGTCGAACGGCTATGCCGCTCGCGCAGCCACCGATAGCGCCCTGACGATCTCTGCCGCTGATGCGATATGGGCGAACTCGTCGTTGAGGTTGGAAAGGGTCATGGCGTGGATCGCCTCGGCCGTGTGCTCATCCCCGTCCGGCCCGGTGCGGTCGAACGTCCAGGTCGCATCCCGCACGAGCCAAGTGTCGAAGCCCAGGTTGCCCGCCATGCGGGTGGTGGTCTCGACGCAGTGGTTCGTGGTGGCCCCGCAGACCACAACCGAATGCATCCCGGCCGCGCGCAACTGGGCTTCCAGGTCCGTGCCGATGAAGGAGCTGTTCACCTCCTTCGTCACGACAGGCTCGCCTGCCAACTCACGCGCTTCGTCCCTAACTTGGTAACCGGGACCGTCCAAGGCAAAGGAGGAGCCGGGCCGGGCGCTGTGATGGCGAATGTGGAAGACAGGTGCGCGGGCTGCTCGGAAGGCGGCGAGCAAGTCCGCGATGCGAGCCACCGCATCCGGGTTGTTCCGGCGCTTGCCGGCCGCCTCCCACAAGTCGAAGGCGCGCTGCACGTCGATGACGACCAGGGCGGTACGGGCGGGATCAAGTGCGTTCATGCCAGCATCGTAGCCCGGTCCGAACGCATTGCTAAGGCTTAAGGAGCCACGCATGTTGATCCGGGTCCGGTAGCCTTGGCTCCTCACGTCGGCGTCGAGGCGCAGACCTTAAACACGCAGACCTTAAACACTTTGACTGGCTTGCAGAACTTTCCGCGTACCGCCTCCGACCAGTCGGTGACCTCTGGCGCATCAGGACCTTTGGCGCATCAGGATCGGACAGGTTGATCTCATTGTCGGGTCGCGCAGCTGCGACAGCCGTCGTTGCAGCATTTCGGGATCAGGGCGGCCTTCTGCCGCCGTCCTTGGAGCCTTGCGGTTCAGCCTGCCCTCGCCGGGGTCCCAAATCCACTTGGGCAACCAACCCTCAGCGTAGGGACAGGCTTGTAGCCATGCTAAACTTGTTTCATCAAAACCGTAAGCGAACGCGCCTACAAGAAGCTGACCGGGTCCACGTCGACATCGACCCGGGCGTTGCCGCGCACGCTCACCTGCGCCAGCCAGTGCCGCAGCAATCCCTGCACCGCCACGTCGCGCCGGGTCTTCAGCAACAACCGCCGCCGGTGCCGCCCACGCAGCATGGCGAACGGCGCCGGGGCCGGTCCCAGCACCACGATGCCGTCGCCGTGCGGCGCGGCGCGGCCCAGCTCGCGCGCCAGGGCGTCGGCGGCCTCGGCGCTGTCGGCGCTGACGATCAGCGCCGCCAGCCGGCCGTACGGCGGCCAGTTGCCCGGCCGCCGCTCCGCCGCCTCGCGCGCCATGAAGCCGGGCAGGTCGCCGGCCAGCAGCGCCTGCATCACCGGGTGCTCGGCGCTGTAGGTCTGCAGCAGCACCGCGCCCGGAGCCTCGGCGCGCCCGGCCCGGCCGCCGACCTGGTGCAGCAGCTGCACCGTGCGTTCGGCGGCGCGCAGGTCGCCGCCGCCCAGGCCGAGGTCGGCGTCGACCACGCCGACCAGGGTCAAATGCGGGAAGTGCCAGCCCTTGGCGACGATCTGGGTGCCGACGATGAGGTCGACCTCGCGCGCCTCGATCGCCCGCGCCGCCGCCGCCGCCGCGTGCGGGCCGGGCAGCGTGTCGCTGGCCATCACCAGCAGCCGCGCCTCGGGGAACGCCAGCTTCGCCTCGTCGGTGATGCGCTCCACCCCCGGCCCGACCGCGACCAGGCTCGCTTCGGCGGCGCAGGCCGGGCAGAGCGGCGGGATCGGCTCGGCGTGGCCGCAATGGTGGCACTGCAGCCGGTGGCGGGCGCGGTGCTCGACCAGCCAGGCGGTGCAGTTGGGGCACTGCATGCGGTGGCCGCAGCGCCGGCACAGCGTCAGCGGCGCGTAGCCGCGGCGGTTCAGGAACAGCATCGCCTGCTCGCCGCGCGCCAGCGTCGCCGCCACCGCCGCCAGCAACGGCGGCGACAGGAATTTTCCGCGCTCGGGCGGGGTGTCGCGCAGGTCAACCAGCGTCACATGCGGCAGCGAGGCGCCGCCGTGCCGTGCCGGCAGGTAGAGATGCGAGTATCGCCCGGCCTCGACGTTGGCGAGGCTCTCCAGGCTCGGCGTCGCCGACACCAGCACCGCCGCCGCCGCGCACAGCCGGGCGCGCACCACCGCCATGTCCCTGGCATGGTAGGCCACGCCGTCCTCCTGCTTGAACGCCGTCTCGTGCTCCTCGTCGACCACCACCAGGCCGAGGTCGGGGAACGGCAGGAAAAGCGCCGAGCGCGCCCCCACCACCACCGGCGCCTCGCCCGCCGCCACCGCGCGCCAAGTGACGCGCCGGGTGCGCTGCGCCAGGTCCGAGTGCCACACCGCCGGCGCGACGCCGAACCGCCGCTCGAAGCGGTCCAGCCACTGCGACGACAGCGCGATCTCCGGCAGCAGCACGAGGGCTTGGCGGCCCTGGCGCAGACACTCGGCCACCGCCTCCAGGTAGACCTCGGTCTTGCCCGACCCGGTGACGCCGTCGAGCAGCGTCACGGTGAACGTCCGCGCCGCCACCGCCGCGCGCAGCGCCGCCGCGGCCTCGCTCTGGTCCGGTTCCAGCCGCGGGCCGGGGTGCTCCGGGTCGGGGCGGGCGAAAGCGGCGGCGGGCGTCAGCGTCACCGGCAGCAGCAGCCCGGCATCGGCCATGCCGCGGACGACGCCGGCGCTCACCCCCGCCTCACGCGCCAGCGCCGCGGTGGTCAGCGGACCGTCCGCCGCCGCCACGGCGACCCTGAGCCGCGCCGGCGTGAGTTTCCTGGCCGGCGGCGTCTCGCTCAGCAGCCAGCCCATCGGCACCGGCTCGGGCCGCAGCGCGTTGGTCCGCAGCGCCATCGCCAGCACCTCGCCGGGCGGCGACAGCGTGTAGGTGGCGATCCAGTCGATCAGGCGGCGCAGGTCGGCGCGCATCGCCGGGCCCTCGACGACGCCGCTGACCGGGCGCAGCCGGTTGTCGCCGACGCCGCCGTCAGGGGAGCCGTCCCACACCACGCCCACCACCTCGCTGCGGTTGAGCGGCACCAGCGCCAGGTCGCCCGGACGCGGGTCCATGCCGTCCGGCACGCGGTAGTCGAACGGGCCGGCGAACGGGTACGGCAACAGCACCGCGACCCGCCGCGTCGGCTTGGGCGGGGCCGCCGGCTCGGTGGTTTTGGGCGGGCGGCGGCGGGCGGCGGCCGTTCGCCTTTTATCGGGCAGTGCCATCCTGTATGGTCATGCCGCAACCGACCCACGGGGACCAGCCATGAAGTTCTTCCTCGATACCGCCGAGATCGACGATATCAAGTCCCTGGCCGCCTCCGGCCTGGTCGACGGCATCACCACCAACCCCTCGCTGATCGCCAAGTCCGGCCGCAAGATCCTGGAGGTCATCAAGGAGATCTGCGACCTCGTGCCCGGCCCGGTCAGCGCCGAAGTGACCGAGGCCGAGTACGACCCGATCATGCGCGAGGCCGCGGTGCTGCGGAAGATCGCCAGCAACGTCACCATCAAGGTGCCGCTGACGCCCGACGGCCTGCGCGCCTGCAAGACGCTGTCCAGCGACGGCACCATGGTCAACGTGACCCTGTGCTTCTCCGCCGCCCAGGCGCTGGTCGCGGCCAAGGCCGGGGCCACCTTCATCAGCCCGTTCGTCGGCCGGCTCGACGACATCGGCTACGACGGCATGGAGCTGATCAGCGACATCGTCGACATCTACGACAACTACGAGGCGCTGCGCACGCAGGTGCTGGTGGCCAGCGTGCGCGGCCCGCAGCACATCATCCAGGCGGCCAAGGTCGGGGCCCACGTCGCCACCCTGCCGCCGTCGGTGATGCGCTCGCTGTACCTGCACCCGCTGACCGCGAAGGGGCTGGAGACCTTCACCGCCGATTGGAAGAAGACCGGCCAGAAGATCGTCGAATAGCCAAGCGCGTTGAGTCAGTCGCCCGCGCCGCGGCCCGTCTCGCTCTCGGCCGAGGCGGTCGCGGCCTACCTGAGCCGGCACCCGCGCTTCCTGGCCGAGCACCCGGCGCTGTACCGCCGCCTGGCGCCGCCCGAGCGGGTGCATGGCGAAGCCCTGGCCGACCACATGGCGGCGATGCTGCGCGCCGAGCGGGAGCACTCGGCGGCGATGGCGGAGCGCGCCGACTTCGTGCTGGCGGCCGGGCGCGCCGCCGCCAGCCTTGCCGCGCGGGTGCAGGACGCGGTGCTGGCGTTGATCGCCGCGTCCGATCCCGCCGGCTGCATCGCCGACCTGCCGGCCACGCTGGCGGTCGACGCCGCGAGCCTGCTGGCCGAGGGTCCGGTCCCCGGCGCCCGGATGCTGGCGCCCGGCGGGGTCACGCGCCTGCTGGGCCGGCGGGCGGTGCTGTTCCGCAGCGGCGGCTCCGATGGCGGCCTGCTCCATGCCGAGGCGGCCCCGCTGGCCCGCCACGACGCGCTGGTGCGTATTCCAGGCAGCGGGCCGCCGACCCTGCTGGCGCTGGCGGCGCGCGACGACCACGCGCTCGATCCTGCCCAGGGCACCGCGGCGCTGGCGTTCCTGGGACGCGCGGTAGCCGTGGCATTGGGCCGCTAAGCCCAGTGCTGGCGGCGGCGGCGCGGACGGAGTTCGTCACCTGGCTGCTGCACGAGCGGCGCGGCTCGCCACTGACCGCGGCTGCCTACGACCGCGACGTCGCGGCCTTCCTCGGCTTCTTGACGCGCCATCTCGGCCAGGAGCCTGACCTCGCGGCGTTGGCCGGGCTGCGGCTGCCCGACCTGCGCGCATGGCTGGCGGCGGAGGCCAATGCCGGCATCGGCAACGCCACCCGGGCGCGCCACCTGTCGGCGGTGCGAAGCTTCTTCCGCTTCCTGGCGCGGCGGCATGACGTCGCCAACCCGCAGCTGCGCCTGCTGGCGACGCCTCGCGCCCGCCCGCCGCTGCCGCGCGCGCTGACCCAGGACCAGGCCAGGGCCATCGCCGAGGACATTGGCGAAGTCTCCGACAGCGCCGCCGTGCAGGCGCGCGACGCCGCGCTGTTCTGCCTGCTGTACGGCAGCGGGCTGCGTATCGCCGAGGCGCTGGCGCTCGACGTGGGCGACGCCCCGTTGCCGGGCGGCGGCACGCTGCGGGTGACCGGCAAAGGCGGCAAGGCGCGGCAGCTGCCGGTGCTGGAGCCGGTGCGCGCGGCGATGGCGGCCTGGCTGGCCTTGCACCCGCAGCGCGGCGACCCCGGCGCGCCGTTGTTCACGGGGGTGCGCGGCGGCCGGCTCAACCCCGGCGTGGCGCAGCGCGACCTGCGGCGGTTCCGGATTCAGCACGGCCTGCCCGACCACGCCACGCCGCACGCGCTGCGGCACTCGTTCGCCACCCACCTGCTTGCTGGTGGGGCCGACCTGCGGGCGATCCAGGACCTGCTCGGCCACGCGAGCCTGTCGACCACGCAGCGTTACACCGCGGTGGACGCCGACCAGCTGATGGCCGTCTGGCACCGCACCCATCCGCGTGGGTAGAAACCGCGTAAAACAATTCCAGAAACGCAAGGTAAAACTCCGGTAAAACGATCACTTTAAAGTGAGCCAAACCATAACAATTTTATAACGAAACATCTTTACGGAGTTAACCCTTTAAGGCATTTACCCTTGCACAAGCATTGGGTTTAAGTAATGAACTGGAAAGCCTCTACTCTGTTGTTGGCTGGATTGGCTCTGGCAGTTGGTCCGGCGCAGGCCAACCAACTGGCGCAGCAGTTCGTCAATCCAGTATTCGGCGGCAACCCGTTCAACGGCCCCTACCTAACCGGGCTGGCGGCAGCCAACAACTACCGCTACCTGAGCAACCCGCAGACCGCCGCCCAGCAATCCGGCCAGAACTCCGCGAATGCGTTCAAGCAGCAGATCACCAGCAGCCTGCTGTCGCAGATCGCCTCGAACATCGGCCAGCAGATCACCGGCGAGAACGCCGCCAACTCCGGGCGCTTCGTGATCGGCGGCGAGATCATCGACTTCAACCGTGCCGGCGGGCAGATTAACGTGAACATCCTGGACTCTGCTTCAGGCGGAACCACGAATATTCAGCTTCCCGTTCCGAACTACTAGGCAGGGCATCAGACATGAGCGTGTTCAAGCGGCTGTTGCTGGCCGCCACCTGCAGCGTTGCGCTTTCGGCGTGCGGCGCCTCGTCGGCCCGGGTGTTCGCCGAGCCGCCGCGCCTGGCGCCGCGCACCGAGTCGACCGACGACCTGCGCTCGCTGCCGTCGCCGAAACAGAAGCTGTACGCGGCGGTGTTCGCGTTCCAGGACCAGACCGGGCAACACAAGCCGAACGACGCCTTCGCCGACTACTCCTTCGCGGTGACGCAGGGCGGCGCGTCCATCCTGATCAACGCGATGAAGGACGCCGGCGGCGAGCGCTGGTTCGGCGTGTTGGAGCGCAGCCGCCTCGGCGACCTGTTCCAGGAGCGCCAGATCATCCGCGCCAACCGCTCGGAGAACCCCGGCCCGGACGGCCGGGCGCTGCCGCCGATCAGGCCGCTGCTGAACGCCGGCATCCTGCTGGAAGGCGGCATCATCGGCTACGACAACAACGTGCTGACCGGCGGCGTCGGCGCCAGCTTCCTCGGCATCGGCGCCAGCTCGCAGTACCGCCGGGACAACGTCGCGGTCTACCTGCGCGCCGTCAGCGTGACCACCGGCGAGGTCCTGGTCTCGGTGACCACCGACAAGACGATCTACTCGGCCGGCGTGTCGGGGCTGCTGAACCGCTACGTCGGCTTCAACCGGCTGCTGCAGGCCGAGATCGGGGTCACCACCAACGAGCCGGTCGAGGTCGCGGTGCGCCAGGCCATCGAGAAGGCCGTCTACGCCGTCATCCTGGAGGGCGCTGCCAAAGGGGATTGGGAGTTCGACGACCCGGCCCGGGGCCAGCAGCTGATCCAGAAATACGTCGCCGCGCGCGATGACAGTCACCCGCTGCCCGCCACACCCGAGACGCCCCCCAAGGTGGTCGATGGCGGCAACGGGAACACCCGGGGGCAACAGTCGTAGCATATGGACAATCACATGAGCAGTTTCCGCACCACCCTGCTGGCCAGCCTCGCCACCGCCCTGATCGGCTTCGCGGCGCCGGCGTTCGCGGGCGACAGCGCCTACATCCTGCAAACCGGCAGCTACGGCAGCACGGCTGTGCACGACCAGTCCGGCGGCGACGGCAACTACGCCGACAGCTTTCAGACCGGCTACGGTCACTCCGCCAGCATTACCCAGGTCGGCGACGCCAATTCCGGCAACACCACCCAGATTGGCAACGGCAGCACTGCCGGCGTCACCCTCAGCTATCCCCTCATTTCGCGTGGGCATACAATCCGCTGAAGTTGGGTGCTTTTGACACCGCTTGCTCGAACGCTTCCATGAGCGGGAGCAGCCGGTGCTCGGGCATGTTGGGGATGAGCTC
>JAABUY010000820.1_pt1 | contig 48161 bp, 49 predicted proteins | sample 5560271 | NCBI WGS metagenome assembly JAABUY01 (sample SAMN10711886, study PRJNA513374) | rock metagenome | isolation source: Antarctica rocks | place: Antarctica: Victoria Land, University Valley | reverse complement strand
GGAAAAGACGTTTCAGTAAGGGCTTTTTGTGGGACATGGACGTAGCAATAGTTTTGACAGGATGATAGCGCTAGAGCCCTTTAGGCGTAGTGCCTCCGGGCGGAATAAATTACCTACCTACCTATTACTCGCATGACCAACATAGCGACTTCTAGTTCTTTGAGAATTTGAATATCAAAGAACCAATGTGGGTCGAGTAGGGAAATCAATCAATCTTATTCTTGATTTGAGCTGCAAGCAAGATTTTTCTTGATGCAATGCACGGTATCCCCGACTGGCTACACTTCCGGCATCCCGGAAACCCAGCGCTCAAGCCTACCATTTATTGATCAATGATTGATGGAAGTTACCGTGTTTGGGCGACAGCCTGGTTGTTCTATACTGCTTGTGTACCGTACCTCTCTAGTCTCTACTGTAGGTACATAGAACCGACGAGGTTTTGTACCCATGTATAGGTCACTATGGGACAGCTAACCCTAACCAGCAAACTTTGACGTCTCTGCCTCCGAGCTCACCCCTGGTTGAACTAAGAGTCATGCGGCCACTGGCGTTGGAAGTGGGCAAGCCAAACAAGGAACCCGTCTTGTAGGCGGATGAGTGATTGCGACTCTTGTTGGCATATCTTCCCACCAACGAACGGGCTTGACGTGGACATGCCTGCCGCCCAGCCGTCTGAACTACACGCAATAAGCTCTCCTTCCAGCCAGATCACCGATGTGCTCTGGACCGAGAAACTCCTTCCTTGACTAATATTCGCCAGGCGTCGCCTGACTGTAAGGGCGTTCCCACGCATTGGAAGTCAATGAGAATAGAATCAGTAGGACGCATCACTTGATAGTTGACAAAGATTCCTAGCGCCGAGGTACAAGCAAGTCACCAGGACACTGGGACTAACAGTACTCATTTCTCAAACTGTCGTTATCCGTGTACCCTTTTCTCCCTTTCATCTCCGCCCCAACGCCCCCGCCACCCCTCCTCACCCCAAAACCACACGTGCACGCCCCGCACGCACACCCGCGCAGAAGCGACGGCCTCCCTCCGCCACTACCTCCGCCTGACGGCACACCCGGTCCTCGAAGGTCGCATCTACCTCGTCAGCCCGGCCGACGCGGGCCCGCGCTGGCCGCCGTGCGACCCCTCGTGCTGCCGAAGCTGCGGGAGGACAGCGAGCGCGCGAAGGGGAAAGGACGGGGGCAAGGTGAAGGGAAGGTGACGGAAAAGGAGAAAGGGGCCCAAGGGTGTGGTAGTTGGTGGCGAGCGGGGTTCTGAGTTTTCCTGTGTCTTTCTTCTGGATGAGAGGGTCAAGGTTACCGAGTGGGAAGTGGAGGCAGGCGGGGGAGGGGGTAACGTGAAGGGAAGAGTAGCAGAGGGCGAAAGGGAAGAGCGGAGCACAGGCGAAGATTCGAAAACACTGTGCCACTGAAGCCGCACAACGCCCCGCTTTCAAGTATTGACCCAGCTAATGCCCCCACCCATCCACCAATATTTTTTGCTAGACGCCTTCGACCTCTCCATCTTCCTCACCGAGCTCGGCGCCCCGCACGACGTCCTCTCGCGCCACTACCTCTTCGAAAATCCCCGGCGGCGCGGCAGCACGGCCGGGCACGAGGGGAACGAGCCGGTGGATGTGGGTGCAAACGAGGAGCAGCACGTTATCATCAGCGCCGAAAGCAGCGACGACCCTCAGGGATTTGGGAAGATAAAGCTGCGCGTACGGGACGTACCGCCCCTTTCCCTTCAACTTTCCCCTCCCCATCCGCGCCCCCGCAACACGAGCCGTACGGTGGGGCGGTGGAGCCGCACGAGGAGTGCTCGTCCCTACCCACGGACTCTGACAACGACGGAAACGCAAAGGCAACACACGACTTTCCATCACCCGCACCATGCCCAAATAGGCCTGGGGACTGATAGATTGAATGCACTCGTTTACTGTACGTGACCGGGCACTGTACGCTGCAAAGCCCTGACATGCCGCGCTAAAAACCCTTCTCCCCGACGTTCCTCGGCTTCGACACGCTTGTCCTTTCCGCCTCAACCTACAGTACACCCCCTTGCCTGCCTGAAGGGAGTCCTTGCCCTCGTCTTTTCCGAACACCATCGCCTATGCACCCAGTACCAAACCCACATTTCGTTCAAAGCTCATCCAGTAGCAATACCCCACAGCCATATCACAATCCAGCGACAATTATATTCATCCATCCATCCATGCCTCGTCCCCTTATCCCTCGTCCTCGATCTTCTCGGCGGCTCAATTATTCAACTTCCTAGCCGCCCTCTCCAAGATGCCCGCAATCTTCTCGACCTGGTCCCTCGCGAGCATCCAATTGCCGTCGTCGACGGCGTCGCGGATGCCGGGGAAGTAAGCGGCGTCGTAGCCGGCCCAGGCCTGGGGCGCGAAAATGACGTGTTTGTATTGGGTGCGGTTTGGGAGCTGTTTGTGGACGTCAGTCGGCACGACGATGTATGAAGGAGCGTCGGGTGATGGTTTGAGTCGGTTGTTCGGGGCGATGGTGGGGAGGACGGGTGTGTTTGGGTAGAAGGGGGCAGGGGAAAGAAAACCTGGGGATCTGGACGGATAGGGTGGCTGGGGAGAGGAGACAAAGAGAAGAAACGGATACTGACCCCACCACCAACGTCCAGATCGAGCAGATGCGTCTCGAAATTCGCCATGCGCGTGTTATGGCTCATGCGCTTAATCGCCATGACGTTACTTTCGAAGCCGCCAGTCCCCTCCACGTTCTCGGACCAAGTGCGATCCCAGTCGTGAAACCTCGCCGCGTTGTCGACGAACGCGTCTGCGGCCTCGTGCAACGGCCTCAAGTCCAGTTTCGAGTCCTGCTCAACCGACGTGCTCTTCGCCTCGACGTACTCCTCGAGGTCGGCGACGTAGCCCTTGACGGCCGTGGCGTACGCTTCCATGTCAAAGGGCAGGACGGGCGTGTCGGCCATTTCGAGGATGAGAAGCGCCCATATCTGGGCCATGAGTGCGTGGTATTCCAAGCCGGGATCCCCGAATTTCGTCATCCATTCGAAGTTGTCGTAGCAGCTGTGGTACGGGAACGGAGGACCCTGGAATCCGAAATCGAGACTCGAGATTCCCGCGATGTCTTGGAAGGCTACGTAATCGCTCCCGGCGCCTAGGCCTTGCATCTTGCTGGCCCGGTCCTCCCAGATTGAGCGGAGGGTTTGCTGTTTGACGGGGTCGGTCACCCGACCGAGTACTCTGAGCAGAGCTCGTTCGTAGATCGGACACCCGGCGGCTTCGAAGTCGTTTCCCGTGACTGCGACGTCGACATTCAGGTAGGCGTACCCGTTTCGGCGGAGTTCGTCGATTCGAGCTTCGACGTGCTCGGTGGAGCCGATGAGGTTGTATTCCTCCCCGTCCCATAAACCGAATTCGATGGTGCGGAGTGGTCGCCAACCGAGCTTTCGCAGCTCGCCGAAGATACGGATGACTTCGAGCATTACAGCTGTACCACTACCGGGGTCAGAAGCTCCGAAGCACCATGCGTCGTGATGGTTGCCGACGATGATTGACTTCTCCGGTTGCTAAATGGTGAGCATGTTAGCTGAGGTTTACGACATGAGTCTTCTACAGCCGTGACCTACCTCCAAACCCGTAATCTTACCAATAACATTGTAAATGGGCCGCTTCTCAACCTCGTCCTGCTCATTCATCAAATGTACGACAGGTGAGGTCTGATCCCCCGTCCACCAGTCCACGTCTGGCACTGCCCCAACCCACTCGTTTGGAGCCTTCTCACCGTGTCCTTTGAGTGCTTGAAGAAGCCTTTGAGCATCCCTCCAAGCTAGTGGGATGCTTGGAATGTTGTTCAAGCCTGGGTTATCGTCTTTGGATATCCTCTTGCGCTCTTCTGGTAAGGAAGCAAATCCTGGTGACAGGACATCCCCGACAATCCAGCTCGTCAGGCCAACAGTTCCCCTCTGCACTCCATCTGCTGGCATGAAGCGCCCATCAGGCCACGGTTCGCCCTTACCAAAACCGTCGTCGGCAGGGTCGCTGTAGATGATGCACCCCACAGCACCTGCGAGTTCCGCAGCCTTGACCTTCAATGCCATGTCGCCCTGTGTCCCGTAGTAACGGACCAGAGCAATTGCTCCCTTCATACTAATGCCGCCGTCCTCGAGCCTCTTGAAGTCCTCTCGAGCACCGTAATTGGCGTATATCAACGGTCCGGTAACGTTTCCGGCTCGCGAGTAGCCATGAAAGACGAGGGTCTGTGGCCGCGGAGGATCCTCGTAGGCAGCTTCCTCCTCTATCCTCGCTTCCCAGGCCATCTCCGGGGGTTCTACAATCGCCACCCGCCGTCCACCCGCCGTCGGATAGTTTAGATATACGTCGAATCGCTCCAACGCAACGTCTTCGAGTTGTGCCACCTCGAACAAACGTTCCATCCATCGCGCCAGGAAATAACTACCTTTCGTGCCCGCGACGTGGTCGTACGCCGTGAGGTGCCTCAAATCTTCTCGTATGCTCGTCGCATTCACATGACTCTGTACAAATATCCTCACCGACTCCGGATCGTACGACTGTCCCATCTGCCCGCTCTGAGACATGGTGAGGATGTTTGACGCCAGCAATACATACACCACCGCCACGAGAAAAAACCCGCCGAAGATGCGACCGACCACGACCCAGCTGCCCTTACTCCGAAGGTCCGGTCGAGGTAATCGGTCCCGTATGAAGGCGACGGACGCAGCCCACCGCCGAAAAGGCAGGTGTATTGAGGACAGGGTATTTGTGAGGCTCGTGATCCGTTTCGACAAGCTATGGCTGATATGCGAGCGTCCCTCGACCGCCGCCGGGTCCTCCAACGTCAACTCTATTATTTCTCTCCGTAGCCCTTCCTCGGATGCTCGAGATGACCCGCCCTCTGACGCGGACAGAAAGTCCCGACTGGTGCGCGCTGACTCCACGGTTGGGGGCTCGTATCCGCTATATCTGGTGTCCTGTCTTGAACCTCCATCGCGCGGTGATTGCCCGAGAAGCCCTTGCCGTTCTGCATCTTGCGCGATCTCCTCCGATGCAGTGTTGAAATGTGCTGAGCTGGGGCGCGAAGACGTAGCCTCTTCGTAAGTCGGGATGGGGAGGGTGTCGACTCGCTCGTACTTATGGGGCTTCTCCTCGACCATTGGGCCGTTGAATGGAGTCGGAGATGTCTGACCATAGCATTGACTACACTTACAACCCCTTATTCAGCCTTACAGCTAGGGCAACGAATGTCCAACGTCGAAAGTCCCTACCTAGGTTGCGAATGATGTTAAAGTTGCGCAAGTAGTTCCTTTGGGGGCACGTAAGGATAGGGTCTTAAATTAGGGGAGTCAAAGGTCGATGTATTATTAAGCTCACGGATTTCAGCAGACTCAAGCGTCTAGATAGAATGACCATATCCTCCCACAAAGCATACAGCTCCAGGCTCCCATCACAGAGAACAAGCAACATACAGCCCATCAAGATTTCATACGCAAAATAAAAGGATGCTTCAACGCCTCCGCCGGCGTACATCTCTTCTCCGGATTGAGATTGAGGCAGCGGTCGAGCAGATCCGCAAACAAATTCAACTCCTTCATGTCCACATCATTCATCCCCTTGGTATTCGAGACCAGCCTCGTCTTCAAGTCTCGAGTCGGTTTGGTGAAGCTGAGGATGCGAATGACATCTTTCGCGGTCAGCTTGTCTTTCTCGACGCTCCGGAAATTCAGCAAGTCGTCGAAATGGAGCCCGGCAAACTGTGCCTTGCGGAGGATCTTGTGGCTGAATTTGCCTCTGCATTCCATGATGGAGCGGAGCATTTGGTTGTTGGTTCGGCCGGTGAAGAGGATCTTGCCCGTATATAGTTCGAAGAGCGTGCAGCCAATTGACCATGTGTCGATAGCGAAATCATAAGGCATACCCAGGACTGTGGACCTCTTAGTGAACGCCGAAATAGGACGCAAAATGTCCAGACTTACTGATCTCTGGTGCTCGGTAGAATCTACTGACCAGATACGGAGTGATTTCGTTGTCAGAAGCATCAGAAGCTGATCCAAGATCACAAATCTTCAACAAATTGCGCGAGTCGTTCACCTGTACCAGATCAATACAATCGTAGAACGATTCACTGCCAGGTTTGACGTACCAGGACGTTGTCTGGCTTCAAATCCGCATGCAGTACGTTGCATTTCCGCAACAGGCTCAATCCTAAAAACATTTGCTGGGCGTAAGCTCGAACAGCTCTTAGGTTGATGCCAACGTCACGACCGAATTTCTTCAAAACTTCGCGCAGGTTGATACTGAGCGCCATCAGCAATGCTCCGCAGTCTATAGCTGTCCCAACTAACCTCAAATTTTCGAATACCATACATAGATGGCCCTTGTGTTCGAAATACCTCTCTAGCCGGATCATATGCTTCTTGTCCTCCGGGTCAGCTTGGGCCAATTTCTGTAAGATTTCGATCTCTTTCATCCCGGCTTTCTTCCTATATTAGCGTTAGTGGCTCGTTGCAAACCACAGTCTACCGAAGCCGCTTACATAGTGTCGTTACTTCGGATGATTTTGATGGCCACAAGTTTCTTTGTGACAGAGTCCATCGCTCGTACCACACCCGAGAACATGCCTCTACCGAGATTCGATTGGACGTGGTACCGACCATCGATTAGTTCACCCAACCTGACGATGTAATATCCTTCCGGATCATCCCAATTGTCAAGCATGTCCATGTCGAGAGCCTTTGGTTGAGGCAAAGGCACTGCTTTCGAGATACTATGTTTCTCTGCACCTTCTGCACCATTCGACTGTGGCGCAAACATGTCATCTTCATCTTCATCCGCAAACATGTCGAATTCGTCCCTTGGCTTGGGAGATTTGGGCTCTTCGGTGGCAACTGGGAGCAGCACAACCTGGGAGGTTGGGTTCGTTTCGTTGTATGCGCTAGTTGACAGCTCCTCTCCTTGATGCCTTCGATCTTCTCGCATCCTATCTTCCTGCATATCCATCGTAGGATCATAGTCAGCTGCTGATGCTTCATCCTCCGCCGTCTTCTGTTCCATGTTAACGTTCGCATTGGCGAGATCTTTATCATTTGTCACTTCGAAGGCTGTCGACTCTAAGCCTGAGTCCCCTCTGGGCGTCGATGGAGGGGAGGCTTTCGGAGATTCTAATGATGGTGAGCAAATAACTTGGGAGTGCACATAAGATTACGAACCAGATCTTCTAGCAGTAGTCGTGCCAGACGTTTCCGCTCTCGGGGAGGAAGGGGCTGATTCAATTCCCAGCTGCAGAGCTTGAACGAGTAATGGCGTAGCTGAGCCTCTATACTTAGCTTTGATGGCTTCGCGTCTTTTACGACGCTCTTCAATAAGGGTAGCTTCGTCTACGGGGTGTGTATCGGTTGACACGTTGATACCACCGGCCCTAGACCCTGCAATACCAGCATCTTCCAGAGACCTGGCAAGCATGGATCAGTATGAATTTGCCGGTCACGGATAAAGGACTTACTTATCTGCCTGCTGATCCGACTCCGACATGCGCACGCTCTGTTTTGACTGGATGTGTCGAGTTTCAGCCTCTCGTTTTGATGACTCAGCGGCAACTGGGTTGTGTCCCCGATCGCTCACTGACTGGTTGCTCAACAGCCTGCTGCTGCTTTCTCTATACCCTTTGGAGTCCCGATCCTTCTGTCCATACCTGCTACGGTAACCCTCCCTATCATCCCGACCAGATCGCCCATTGTGATCCTGTCTTCGAGAGGGGCGTGGCGGAGATTTACTTCGTGTCTTCTGTCGTTTATCACGATAGCGACTTGCCGTATCCCGATCATCATAGCGTAGAGAAAGATCTCCGGACTTCCCCTTATCTAGATCGGCGTAAGAGACCCGAGATCGGTCCCTGCTACTCGGAAGCGTCTCTTCATAGTGAACCTTGAAGCGTCGAGGGTCTGATTGGCCGCGATCGCTATGGTGATCGTCCGCAAAGCGGCGCTTCTCCCTTCTCGGTTCACGATATGGAGACCGGGACCGAGTGCGAGATTGATATCGACGGGGCGGAGAATCGGCGGGCTCAGGGGACTTGGAGACTGAGACATGAATTCTGGAATGACGGTCAACGTTGGTGCCATTAGCCGAAGGCAGCGACGTAGTTGCCTTCTCTGAATCTGATTCGACTATCTCGCCCTCAGAGGGCGTGGACGGTGACCGGGAGCGCATCTCGGTGCTTCTCTCTCCTCTCGAGAGACAAACAAGACCTCCTAGCTTGGAAGGTTGAGAATACTGATTAGCCACTGATGCGTCAAAAGTGGTGTGGCTTAATCGAGAAGCCCAACCGGTGATATCTCTCCCTCCACAATCTCCAAACCCTTTGTGATGATGACACGACCCAAGCAGCTTATCGATCAGTGTTCGGTACCGGCACAGACTATGCCACCCCCAAACGTTGCCCGAACGTTGCAATTAATGTCGTCGTGATTGTGATAAGGTCCGCAATAAAGTTAACGAGGTCCCGCTCTACGCTAACCGCATTAGGCCACCGTCTCCAAAACCCTCCAGAAATTATCAAAGACAGCGCTCACCTTGCTCTCCGACCACAGAATCCTCTTACTCAAGTTCCACGCTTCCTCCCCGCCGTAATGGGTGGCAACAGCAGAGAAGGTCACCTCCACTCCTCTTCCCAGTCCTCCAACCCAAAAACTAACCTCTCCGCTCACAGGAGGCAAAGCCAAACCTCTCAAGGCACCGAAGAAAGAGAAGAAAGAACTCGACGAAGAAGAGCTAGCGTACAGGGAGAAGCAGAAAGCTGGTGCGTGCTTTTATTCAAGATATAGCTTGCGCACTTGGGCCGTAGTCGGACTGTGATCCCGCAACGGGACTCTACGGAAGGAAGCTGACGGACAGAGATGCGTAGACGCCAAGGCGAACAAGGAGATGGCGGAGAAGGCAAAGGGCAAGGGGCCGTTGAATGCGGGCCAGCAGGGGATCAAGAAGTCCGGGAAGAAATGAAAAACAGGGGGGATGTGTAGGTTACGGGGCGCAGTGGGATTGGAGTCTCGTGTTAGGGCTCGAGATGTTACTGCGTAGGTACCTTTAGAAATCGAGCCTTACGAATTAAACGTCGTCGAGAGTTTGACTGCTATTAGCACATGAAAGTCGCAACTCTAGAGTCTTTTCTGATGATCGCCTTCCTGCCGCTATGTATCTTACAAGGTATTGCGAACGTCAGGACCAAAGACCCGATCCCTCTTGGATATCACAATTTCCCTTAACAATGTCAACCATAAGAAATCCCAGCACGTCCTCCCGCCGCCGTCGCAGGACGCTAAAACGTAGCGAAGAAAGCTCCATGTGAAAACAGATGCACACTCTTGATGTATGTAGAAAGGTCTATATGCAAATATGTCGCCTTAACCTGTAACCCGTCTAACCCACAGTCCCGTAGGCTCCCAAATGTCTTCCTTGTCTCGCTTCTTGTATGCTCGATGTAGCTTCATCCCGGTTTCGTGCTCATCCTTGATGACGCCTGCGAGCTCTGCCTCCAACGCTTTCACGGTTTTCTTGATTTCAGCCCTGGAAGCCATATCATATGCCGCCGTGCTGGGCTGAACTACCTGTGTCAGCTCATGGATGACGGTCTGCAGGTTGAGGCGCCGACGGTGGAGATTGTCCACGCTGGCCAGCAAGCTAGAAATGCGATCAACCGACTCCTTTTCAGCAGGCGACTGCGGAAGCGTTTTGGAGAAGCGTGAAGAGTCGAGCCTCGGCGATGAGCCACGCTCTGACGGAGTGGGTTTTCGGGTAGTCGACTTGGCTGAGGAAACACTTTCACCTAGCAAAGGCCGCTTACGGTTCATTAGAGGAGAAAGCGGGCTAGGCATTGGTGTCTCGGAGTCCATGCGAGGAGTGTCTGGAGGGCTCTCGTAGGTAGTTGTAGCGTAAGTTGTCGCACTAAAGCGGCTGCCTGGCTCATTCGACAAGTTCATATCGTTCATAGCGGTGAGGAACTCCCTCTCATTGCTCTCATCTGTTTCCCTGTGTCCGTACTTGCTGGGTGTGGATTCTGTCGGCGTAGGTAATGGCTTGTTCCTGACGCTCTCACTGCTGACACTCCAAGCAGCTGGAGATCTTGCCTCACTCACAGCTGGGCTTGGATATGGCCTGTCGGTTTGCTCTGTGACTTTGGTTACGAGGCTCCTTGGCGGACTGTTTCTTCCAGCTTTGAGTGGTACAATGGGTTTGATAATCCCGTCGTAAGTAGACGCATCAAATAGACCTTGGGACTGATCGGCTCTGCCAGACATGGGACTCGGTGTGAACTGAGCTGGTTGTTCGTTTCGTACTGGGCTTGCCGGTCGGGGACGCCTTGCTGGTAACGGGATAGCCTTCGAGGCTGGACGAAGTTTATCGATTATAGGGCTCACAAGAGCAGACCTTCCACTTGCTCCTTTCCATGCTTCCCTCGACCCCAATAAACCGCCTGAAAAGTTCCTACTCGCTCCCGAGGCATTTTGTACGGCTGCATGGCTGTTGAGAGGTCCACCACTGATTGAGGTATGAACCCCAAATCCAGGATCGGCCAGCCGCCCATCAAGAGGAGCGCTGAAAGGAGCATTACTAGGAGTTGCTTGTGCTGGCTTTCCATGTTCACTTGTCGTCGGCTCTCCAGAAAAGTCATCCCATCTTGTTTGGATTGAATCTCGTTCAGATGGACTAGAGCCCTCCTTGCTACCCCTACCCCATTGGGAAAGAAAACCCTTGGCTCCGCTGTGTGTTTTAAGTGGTAATGGGATATTACTATTGTATTTCGACCGCAAGGGTAACTGATATTGTGATGATATCGGAGATCCATCAACAGGAGAAATGTCTGGACTGCCATCCATGTGTCGATGTCCATAGTAACCTGCCGGTGAGTCTGGTGGGGAGATATCGGATTGGGGTGAAGAAGCTGCACGAAAGTCGGTATATCCTGGGTGGTTCTGTTGGACTGGTGTAGGCGAAGGGGGATATGAGGGGGCAGCCATCGGCATATCTGAACTTGGCCGCGATGAGGAGACATGCAGAGATTCGAGAGATTTACTAGAACACAGTAAGACAAAAAGTTGTAAGTACTCCGAGTTCTGAGATATTACTCGGATAACTCGTGCGCGGAGGGTTCACTTACAACGGGACTTGAGGTAACCCTTTCAGTATATCACCAGTGTCCTTTCTACCGAACGCCGGTCGTGAACTGATACTGAAGTCGCCATTGTTCAGATCGGTAACGTGTGCCATGGCACCCAACGCTTTTTCGTCGAAGGTTGTTTCGATAAGTGTAGGATTGCCTATTGTGTTTTCTCGCTGACGGTTCAGTTGAGGGATGCGTTTCCACACTTTGTCCATTTCGCATTCACAAGAGTTATTGTCTATCAAATAGAGTGAGTTAGTGGGACTTCAGCTGAGTTGGCCGCACAGAAATGTTTGGAGATGGCTATTCACTGCAACACGGTGAGGCGTACGAAATACTTCAAGAGAATGAAAGCTGCAAGCACCAGTATGCTTATACCCTCACAGCATTGAACGATAACTGCGCAAGAAGCGCCCAACACTAAGGTTGCGCGGCTGTCTGTTATCTTGGTGCCGCAGGGTGATGTTGTGTCGGAGGTCTGTTGGCTTTGGGTTGTTGTTATTTGCAGTGAGGATGGGCCGCAACCAGTCAATGTTGGCACCAAGATCCAGGAGACCGAACAGCTTGAAGAAGCTCCCCGGTGCCCAATCGGATGCTTGGATCCCGCTGTTATTTCAGGATCTCGAACAATTCTGTGGGACGTGGAAGGTGCCGAAGCCTGGAGGCGGGAGTGTTTCTAATTTTCGATTTGAGCCGCCACTCGTTTGCGTTGGGTTTCAGAATCACGCGTTTGGGCCAAGCAATTAACTGAGCAACAAATGAGATCTCTTACTGTTTGTTGTTCAGTAAGACGGCTCACAACTCTGCTACTGTAAGTAAACATGTATACGAGCATCCAGCAGAGATAGGTAGATAAGGATTTGATCCACCGCTATTGCAAGCCATTAAAGCCAAATTGTAACGTGGTGGGACCGTGAAACGGAGGCGAAGTTTCTCCGATCCCGTCTTACCATGTGAACTTGTACAGTATGCAGCCGTAGTGCACCTTGACGGCGATACATATCGCAGCACCCACCGATCCCAATCGCCCGCAGTAGATCTACATTCCAGACACCCAGACACGCAAGACAATGGCAGACCGTAAGTTGCCCACAACCCAACCCAACCCTACCCACCCAACCCGCCACTAACCAAACCCCACCAGAGACCTCCCAGCTCCTCCCCACCAGCACCCCCCTCCTCACCCCTCTAAACCTCCTCCTTGTCCTCCTCCTCCTCTACCTAACCTACACTCGCCTCCTTCCCACCCCCCCCTCCAGCAAAACCACCTCCCTCCTCCCCAAACCCCCTCCCCCCATCGTCTTCCGCACCTTCACGCCCCCGACCCTCCTCCCCAACAACGGCACGCACAACACCCCCGTCTACCTGGCCGTGCGCGGCAAAGTCTACGACGTCACGCCCGGCCGCAACTTCTATGGTCCCGGAGGCCCGTACGAGAATTTCGCTGGGAGGGACGCCAGTCGCGGGTTGGCGTGCGGGAGTTTCGACGAGGAGATGTTGACGAAGGATTTGAGCGGGCCGTTGGATGATTTGAGCGGGTTGGGGGAGGGGGAGGTGGAGGCGTTGGGGGAGTGGGTGGAGAGGTTTGAGGGGAAGTATTTGGTTGTTGGAAGGTTGGTTGCTGTTGGGGGGGGAGGGGAGTTAAGGCAGTAGGGGGAAAGGGAGGGATAGGTGGAGGGTATGGGAACGGAGACTCTTGTGTGAAATCGAGGCAGTCTTGGTTTCTACTTGGACGCTGATGTGGAAGGCGAGGCCCTGAAGGCAGATGGGTTTGCTTCCGGATAGGCATGGTAGCTAGGTATTCGGTGCTTTGACAGGCGGGACTCGTCAGACCTGAAGTCGGGCCTCATTTCGATCCACGGCTGTCTTGAGGTATGAATTACCTGTACGGTTTCAATGCTCCCAGCTTCAACGTCACTTCAACCGTCTGTTGCTCGGTACCGATTCAGAGGTGATGATTATATCTTCAGAGCTCTCCCCGTCCCGAGTGAGTTTCTATACACTTCCAACAGTAATCCAGCCCCATCCGCGAGGGCTCAATGTAATAGACTCCCGTTCTCCACCTCTCCCTCAGAACCATCACCCCCCTATGACTCCTCCTTCCCCCCCCCCTCCACCGCCCCATGCGCCGCCGGCACCTGCCCAACCTCCCCCACCCCCGCCCCGGCCGTCCCCGTCCACGGCACGACCCCCAACCACCCGCCCGCCTCGACCGCAGCAACACTCGTATCGAACGGATTGCGGCGCGTATACGCGCAATAACAAAAATGGGCGCACTCCGGCAGGAACGCAGCGTAGAGCAAAGGATCCGCCAGCTGGCGCCGGCACTCGACCTGCACGTAGGGCGCGTCGCACAGGCAGCCGACGTTGGGCCGGCTGCGGTCGAAGCGGCAGAGTTGCTCGAGAGTGGCGTAGTTGGCGCGTGGGAAGGGGGCGTTGCGGGGCCAGCGGGTGGGCGGGGGGAGGTCGTCGATGGAGCAGAAGATGTTGTGGGAGACTTCTTTGCGGGGGTGGAGGTGGAGGGTCGGGGGGTTGTTGGGGGAGGGGGGGGCAGGTGGGTGGGTGAGGGTGTGGGCGAGAGGTGGGAGGGTGGTTAGGGTGAGGAGGAGGAGGAGGATGAGGGTGGAGGTTGGTTGGTGGTGGGGGGTGAGCATCTTTTCGCCGCGACTTACCTAGCGGTGTTACCTCGGGCGTTATATGGGAAATGTTGATGGGATATCGTGAAACAAACAGGCGCAGCAAAGGGAGCTTGTATAGGAGGTTTCAGAGCGCAACAGCTTAGAAGCGTCCCACAAAGATCATCAGGTTTCCAAGCGCTGCAGAAAGCAATACAAACTTTTGGGATATGTCTGTCCGGTTTCGCACATGAGTGTTGAGCAGCATTGGAATATATCATTAGAATGACATAAATGAATTGAAAGACAATCTGTTGAGAGCAGAGATCAGAGTGAGAGGACGACAGCATGACCAATGAAGAGGATTTGTATATAAGAGCTCATTGAGTATGCGTAAGCAAAACTCGTACAGCTGCCTTCAATAATGAATAAAGTCATACCACAGACATATCTGGTGTGAAGAAGTGTATGGTTCGATTTTGATCCCAGGCCAACCATTGACGATGGCATTGGCGGAACGACGAGGTGAGTTGATGGTCGAAGCGTGAGAGAGTTCTGAACACTAACTTACGAACCAAAGTGGATCTCATCGATCAGATCCAAATCGAAGAAGATGACGGCAGCATAGCACGAGATCATCCAGAGCTTAGAGAGCAGCGCAGTTTACAACCTTACCTCTCCTTTACGGCATCTCAAACCGGCACGTTAGTCTAGACAGCGGTGCTCGCTCTGTGTGCTCTCGCAGGTTGCTGTGAAGAAACACTGGTAACCTACCAACACTTGTACCATGAGAGTTGATTTGTTGATTTATTGAAGTCATGGGATTATTTGGATTGAGCATTCTACTCGCACCATCATCAAAACTTTGAAGTGGTGTGATCCAGAAAAGCAGATGTGATATCAGGCACTGCCAGCCGGGGTTGCTTATGAAAAGCACAAGAGCATGCGTTTCCAGGTTGCGATGGTTGAGAGGTACAGTATCTTGGAAGCGGCGGTACCCAATCAAAATGGCAAGATGACCTACTTCGTTGTCTATCGGAAAAAGCGGATGGGCCGTGCTGTGATGGCCCCTGCTGTAAGCTGGCGCCTATGGGGTTGGGACTTTGGTACTACAATACCACGTCAAAAGTCTTCGCGAATGGCCTGTTTACCACCAAAACTCATTACTATCAGTGCTATAGAACTCAGAACTCTAGGCAGTTAAAAATTCTGAGACTTCAGAATCTAAGAGACTTTTATAGGATTTGTGAGTGCATATAAATTTTATGTATGAATAATAAGTAAAATGTTGAGTAGTATAGCTGAATTGCTGAGTATACCTTAAAAACATTGATTTTACATATAAATTTCAATGTTTTTCTTGTTCATCAAGTACACACTGTGTACAACAGAACACCACAATTAATCTATAAATTCTGAATTGATAAAAGTCTTGTTAAAGTAAAATTCTAAAACATTCTGAATTTTCAGAATTTTTGACTGCCTAGAGTTCTGAGTTCTATAGCACTGATAGTAGAGAACTTTTGCAAAGTGCAAATAATTTTTTGCACTTCAGAATTTACAATACTAGCGTGTAATTATCTTCCAAAAGTAATCAGTTCAGGGTCCACCAACTGTAAATGAAGTGTAAAAAGTATAAACTGCAGGCAAAACAAGGGTCAAAGTGTTAGCCGTTTTCACTTTGTGTAAACGACTAACACTTCGAATCTGAGCTAAACCTATGTCAGAAGTGCAAATAAAAATTTACACTTTGCAAAAGTTCTCTAGTAATGAGTTTTGGTGGTAAACATGTCATTCGCGAAGACTTTTGACCTAGTACTGTACCTACTCCGGACTCGAAAGATCATCCGTTACCGTCACAGAGAGCACAGCAATGATAGGCTATGTACAGTGAGTGCAGGTGGCTGTCAAAAGTCTAAGGCGTAGCGGATGTCGATCAGGTTTGGGAGGAAGGAGGAAGGAGGAAGTCTGAAGCGCAAGAGTTTCGGCTATTCTGGCACAAGAACATGAGTGTGCTCGTAGTGCAGCAGCAGAATCCTTTGACCGAGGCCGCCGCATGCTGAGGTCAAAGCCAGGCAATTATTAGCGCAATCGATATCACGATCGATATCAAGCAGTGCTAGTACCTCTAATATTCCTACTGGTTGACTCCAGCCTGCCTGTAAAAAGCAACGATTCTTGAGTCATTTTTCGACATAACGTTACAGTAGAAGACCCGGTTGGTATGAGTATGAGCCCACAACTCGGTGGGACTAAGTCGGAAGGCTAGGTAGGTTGAGGTAAAGCCAAAGTATCAAGCCTTGCGTTGTCGTCGTTATGCAAAGAGCATGCAGTCCAGGGCGCTGCCGATTGTTCCACTGAGGTAAGGTATGCACTTCATCGAGCTCAGAGCGAGGTGTCCGGCCTGTCCTTTCCCTTCGCTTTTTAGACGCAATTGCTTTATGAGTGGCTGAAACACGAGTTGAGCGCTCTCGGCTTGCAACGGCAAAGAGAAATATCGCAGGGCGCCGCCAAGATGATGTGGACCCATTCGCACCGCTGTGAGGGCAAGTCCGCGTGGCAGTACAGTCGATCAATTGACTAAGCAGCTGGTGGTGCCCCATGGTTTCTGGGCGGAATCGTATAGTACGAGTACGCACTCGGATCGTGTAAGACGAATCCATACGTAAATTGCCCGGTGGCCGTGTGCTGACATGGCAATTGCCCTTTCTGAGTCCTTTGAGGAAGACCACGGCACCAGCAACACAATGCTTACATACCACCTCTGTCTCACGTGTCGAAAAAGCGCTTGATAAGTTGTCTTCGGCTACAAAGTAGTATTATTGCTGACGTTCGGGATATTCGACAGATCCCACTCAGGAGAAGATCTCAGTCGGATGACGTCCGGCCTCGCTGAAAGGGACGGAACAGTCGGAGCTTACCTGGCAGTCAGCTTCGAGGCGTTTTTCGCAACATTAGCGTACGAGCATGACCGCCAAAACATGCCAAGTATGCCTCATTCGCCATGGCAAGCGACAGTGGTTGGTGTTTGGCGGCTATGCACTGCCCTGCTCGGGAAAGCCAAACTAATGTCTGAGCGGCTAGACTCTCACACTGGTGCTAGATGTGGCGTTATCAATATTGTATCTTGTACTCGTTGATCGCTTGGCGCCCCGTGTGAATGGTATGGACTGTACTTCGTGAGGTAGGTTCTTTGATTGGTTTGTGACCCGGTAGGCATCAGACTCGTCATATGTGAGTATCTTCCTGCCCCTTGTTCTTTGTCTTGGTACAGCTTTCTTCGCTCTTAGCGCGGCCTGAACAGACCCAGAGTCACGTTTTGGGATTCGGGTGCAGCGGACGATGTGCAGTGATGTGTCTGTTGTGAAGCGAGGAAGCTTATGCATGCAGCTCGAAGGAAAACGTCGGATGTGTATTGTACTCGTACACGAGTGAGCCAATGAAGAAGGCCACTCGGCCCTTGTCAGCCGTCAGCCATCAGCCGTCAGCCTCGCAATTGTTTCTGTTGAGCTGGCCAAAGCAAGGCTGTGTACAAAGCGTACGTAGACGATCGCAGTAAATTAAAAGTAACTATACCCAGCCTCGTCAGCCGTCACCACGAAAAGGTCTTCACTTGCTCCAGCCTTTCCCTTCCCACAGAGGAGGGTTTCCTGTGCCATGAGAGCTGTCGGCAAACAACGATATGACCGGGCTGATTGTGTAAGGCCACTGTCAGCACGGCCATCCGGTTTCAATATTTGGTTGTCTCGAGTCAGAGTCAGGATCCGGCGCGAAAGGCCAGAAAAAGGTTATTTTTGTGAGTTGGAAATGATTCCGCCCTGTTGCAAGGGCCCTCCACTGCCCAATAACAAGTTAACTTACAGTAGTACACATCCATCTGCTGCGGGATCGCAGATGCTTTGGTGAAATCTCCGGAGTTTTATTACTAACTATTGTGTGGCTTCTGCTATGGCCACACTGCATATGGTAGTGATGAGCGCTCAGTACGTCGCCCCCCGGAAAGGATGGAGTACTGCAAGAAGAAAAGATGAGTCGGTTCCAGGTTTCCTTGCCGCGTCGCATCACCTGCCTGTTAATTTACCTAGGTAGTCTTGGGACAGCGCATCGCGCCATGCAGAGACTGCAACGGGGTAAAGGTACGGTACATGTCCTGTACTACTGTAGGTGTCTTCATCTGTGGTAGTTCAATAATATCTGAGTCTGTTATAGTTGTCTCCCTCATCTTTGGAAGAACATTGGCTATGCTAGGCATGGCTGGGCCAAGGACGCTGGCTGGTATTCTCTTCTGTGTCTTGCGAGCAGGTCCTCGAGCCCTGGTCTAGTCTGATTCGATCCTACTGCCGAGTTTCAATAATCAATCACGCTTTGATCTTCGACCTTGCTGGGTACGAAGTACGGAACCTCGTAGTGAGGGCAGAGGGGACTGGACCATTGGCCCTGCAGGAGGCCGTTTGAGTCAACAACTTAGTCATGTCTGTACGCAGTGGAAAGTCAGCTAGTGGCGGGATGTGCAGGTAGATCTTGCTGCCAATCCACCAATTGACAAGAACAAAACTCTAGGAGTAGAACAACCAAAAGTCCAAGATCAGCGGTGCAGCATAATTGGATAACCTCGAATGCCGAGGGAATAGTATGAAATTTATGAAGATTATTACCTTCCCTCGTACCATCATCGAGTAACGTTGGCTGCAGCAAAGACTGCGAGGTTGGAGTTCAAAACGAAAGGATTGCAGCGCAAGTAATCCTGCATGCATACGAGTATGTGTCTGTGTCTGTGTCTGTGTCTGTGTCTGTGTGAAAGAGAAACATAAGCTCCTACCTACTCCGTACTCCGTATTCCGTACACGTCCAGTGAGGGTTCGAGGAGCGGCAGCATCAAAGCATCGTCATCCATCCTTTCTTCTTCGCATGCTTCGTCTCGCTTCCATCCAACTCCAACAACCTGGCCACCGGCGCTTTTTTCTCTGACAGGGACAAGGCTTATGGATATTCGTGACTTTGGACCCAGGCGTAACGCTAAGGAGTTTGAGTTTATCACTGATCGAAGGAACAAGGCGTTCGATCCTCCATACACAGGCCACTCTTTACCCTTATTGTTGGTGGTTGTACGGCAAGTCACGGCAGATTACGGCAAGTTACAGCGACGTTGGTGTAACTCAGTACATCAGCTATGTAAGTTACATGTACAGTACCGTATAATATAAATTGAAGAGATGCGCCGCCGTGAGTTACCGTGGAAGATCGGGTAACAATACCGAAATGCTCAGCGAGTGGCTTAGATTACACAATACCAGTAATACTGGTAAGTATTGCTTGTACAGAACTTTACTTTAGCCGAGGTACTATAACGTTTGAAAACCTTAGGTACCTCCCTACCCAGCTGTCTCTCACCGCATTTGCAATAAAAGACGCCGCCCAGTACCGGTGCTGAAGATGGTGCGAGATGGTGTTGGTGTTGGAGCCGGTGCGGTTGGTGTTGGGTCTAAGAATATTAATGCTGCTGACTTGTGCATCCTTCGCACATACACACATAAGGTACTGTACATGTAGTCACACAGCTACTGTACATCGCCCCGCAATAGTAATAATATTAACTTCACCCAGTAATCCATCAATCCTGTCACCCTTCCCACCCACCCCATCCATCTTCTTATTCTTGTCACCTTTGTACTATTCTTGAACCTCCACCTCCACTTCTAGCCGCGCTTTAACTTAACTTAATCTTCCTCTCCCCTCTCTTAGCTACTGTACTTCAAGTACATACGAACGTACCTCCTACTCCGTCTTCATTCTCAACCGTACCTTACGCCCCGACCTTCTTCGTACTTCGTCACCGTCACTCATCCTCAATCTTACCTCTGTCTTTCCTTTATCCTTTACATACGACGTCGGCCTGCTCTTGCGCTCATCTCATCTCATCGCTCATCACTTCCTACCTGCCACTTCTTACTTCCAGAGGACTCAGGGACCCAGTATTGGTTGTGGCCATCTGCTCCATGATTTGAGACGTCTTGCCCCTTTGGATTCTTCGAGCCATTTGGTTCAGCGCTCTCGTCGCCTCTGCTCTTCCCTCTTCTTCAGCAATGTTACCGACTCCGCCGTCCTCTCCACCCCTTGTAGACCTTTGCGCGCCAGAGGATCGATTAGGCTTGATACTAGCCAACCGGCTGGAACTCACAGACATATTAGGGGTTGGTGCTTATGGCGTCGTTTACACGGCCATCGATATCCACACCAGCGTTCTTTACGCCGTCAAGGCCCTGAACAAAACCGGACTGGATCCGAGACAACGGAAATTCCAGCAACGGGAGATACAATTGCACCATCAGGCCAGCCATCATCCGAACGTGGTTTCTTTGGTTAAGATCATGGACTCCGTCGATACAACCTTTGTCGTCATTGAATTCTGTCCCGATGGTGATCTCTTTTCTAATATCACGGAGCGAGGCCATTACGTCGGTAACGACTACTTGGCCAAGAGGATCTTCCTTCAGATATTGGATGCCGTAGAGTTCTGCCACTCGATAGGGATATACCACCGCGATCTGAAGCCGGAGAACATCTTGGTTACGGGTGGCGGTATGACTGTCAAGCTGGCGGACTTTGGACTTGCCACGACAGAGTACATTACCTCCGACTTTGGATGTGGATCGACGTTTTACATGTCGCCTGGTAGGATCTTGACTTGTCCTTCCTTTCCATTCCACCACTAACCGGTCCTTGTGTCAGAATGCCAACAGTCGTCTCCGAGGCCCTTCTCCTGTTATGCATCTGGACCGAATGATGTATGGAGCCTCGGCGTCATCCTGGTCAACCTCACCTGTGGCCGGAACCCTTGGAAGCGGGCTTCTGCAGAGGATTCGACGTTCAGGGCCTACCTCAAAGATTCCAAGTTCCTAAAGTCTATCCTCCCTTTGTCTTCTGAGTTGGATGCAATCCTGAGACGTGTCTTTGAGTGCGATCCTCAGAAGCGGATCACCATTCCACAGCTGAGGAATCTCATCATCCGCTGTTCAAGGTTTACCACGCGGCCCAGTGTTTTGCCACCATCCCCACCAGCTTCCGTCGACTACGCCAAGGAATCCATCTTCGGTGGTCTTCCGGGATTCATCAACCCCTTCCAGCAATACCCCGTACCTCCGTGCGCGCCGCCGTCACCACCAGCCGACGACGCAATCACCGCCCAGTTCTCTCACCTCACTACCGCATCCAACAGCTCTTCGGCCTCCGACAGCGGATCCGTGTTCTCGGCCACCTCGACCACCTCATCATCCTCATCACTTTCTGATCACGATCCCACGGCCAAGGTTGATTCTTTCACATATCTTACCACTCCGCCACAGGCCAGCTTCTTCGGCAACTTCATCCCTGCCACGGACCTGGCAGAAAAGTCCATTGTGCCACACACCTATATGCCTGCCGTCCGGGTTTGCTAATGATTTTCTTCCCTCCACTTCCACGTGGTTGACGGCCCTTACGGATCGGTGCTGATATAATTTGGGTGGCTCTGTCTCTCTCCTCCTCGGGCCTTGATCACAAGTAATGACTGGACGAAACCTTGCCCAGGCTCGCGCTTTATGTGTCTCTTGACGAACTGCTAGATGTCCTAGGCTCTCTCTTCTATCCGGAGCGTGGCGGGCTCGGTCCACGGCCGTGGAACCCAAGCGACGGAACTTGCCAGACCTCCAGCTACCATGGCCTTTCGTTTCTATATACCCGAGACGGCTCGTTCTCATTTTCGTCATCAGATATTTATCGGCGTAAGAAAATTAGTTGCCTCGAGCAGGTCGGTGTCAGGGGATTAGGTTGTTTCATCACGGCATCGTTTTGTACCAGGCGTTGGGGGTGCCGTCTCTTTTGCGATATTAGAATATCTATACCAGCCCGGCGTGCTACCCCAAGGTTTCATATATGGGCACCACATTTATAAAGGGTATTGGAGTTCACCACCTGTCACCTTCGTTACATATCTGTTTGTCGGCCGTTGGAACGGCCTTCGTGTTCATCTGTTTACATCTGCACCAAATACGTTACGGCTTGCGTGGCATGCGGTGCCCGAGGCCTTCCATCCATGTCCTGTACCTACAAGCAGCTGGTATCAGTACAGCTTATCATCCTCCGAGATGGACAATCGAATATACCACCGAGAAGTCGGGCTATATTCTACCACGTGGTCTATGTGTGGCTGTCGCCTTTGATTCTGGAAGTTGTAGTTGCCGTGGCGTTGCTACCCAGGTCATGGCCTCGTGGTAACGGCCTGCACCGATAGCTCCGTGTCTTTACCACCAAGTACGACTCTACCCGTCAGTACTTTCATTATCGCCGTAAGCCTACAGCCGCGTGTTTAACTACCTTTACCTTTCACCGCTTGGTCATTACGCTGCTCCCCGAGCGTAGCCTCACTCACGCATCCACCCACTCATCCCACTCACATCCTTCGCCCCGCCTCACCCTCCATCTGATGATCTCGATACGCCCGGTGTCTGAAACATCACTCTCACCGATACGCCTGATTCTATCCAGACCAACATCTGCCTCGGGAGCAGGATGCTGTCTCGTGTTCCCAGCCGAAGCCGGTACTTGTACCTCTCGTGAACCTAACCCCTTGAGATAGAGGCCTCGTAAGTCAAGCTACTTCTGGATGGTTAAGGTAGTGTGTTCGAGCTTGGGAAGGAGGCCGGGGGAGGAGCCTCGCTCGTAGAATAGTAGCCTCTGGCCTCATAGCCCCGCGTGGGTGCTTGAGCGTCTAGCTTTGGTATGCTCCAGCTGCCCGGAAGAGGAGGCGCCTTTCTGATTGGTGGAGAGGGACTTTATAAGATCGCGTGTCGGTGCTGGATGGGTTTTTCTTTTCATATGGAGAGCTTTATACCTCGAGGTTTGAAGACTGGGTGGAGTCGTAGTGTCCATGGGTGCTCAATCACGTTTGCGGTAAGGAAAACGGCCATCTACGAAGTTCTGGTTACGACACCGCTGGTACTTTCGTAGTGCAACTGCAGAGGAGTGGTTCTTGTGCCCTAAGGTACCTATAGGGTAGACCGGGTTGTAGTGACCTCGCTTGGCCTCAGAATCGGCGATATCAACGGATCGCGGCCCGGAGCGAGAGTCATTATCATCAGCATGAAAATTGCATGTACAGTAGTAGGATAGGGTAAATGGCAGTACCCAACTTTCATCTTTAACGTCAACCATCTCTCGAATCTCCAACAACAGACCAGCATAAACATGTCTCGTAACACGCAATTCCATCCCTCTCACGAACCGCTACGTACCTCAAACAATCTCCAACTGCAACATCACCAAATATCCGGCCCCTTCTGTTTCCTGAACCCGACCACCGCCCAATACCGTCACATCGGCCTCTCGAAGCACCTCGACTCGACCGACGAACTCTACAACCCGACCTCCGAACCACGCCCCAACGCCGAGAAGACGCCTCCCCACACCAGCGAGCAAGGCGCCTCCGACGTGCAATTCCAATGGCGGTCGCGCGACAACCGCAAAGGCCGACACGCCCTCGTCGTCGACCGTGACGACTCCCCGGACGCAAAATACGGCACGCCGGGGAAAACATCGTCGGTGACGGAGGTGGTGAGGGGCGTTGGACGCATGGTGCTGAAATACCCGTACTGGGACGTGTCGTACCTGGTGGCCATCATCTTCTCGTTCGGGTCCGTGGTGTGGGTCGTCAACGGGTTCTTCGTCTGGCTGCCCTTCGTGAACCCGTCGACGGAGTTCCCGGGCGAGGTCGGGAAGGCGGGGGGGATCACGGCGTTTCTCGGGGCGACGATCTTCGAGATCGGGAGCGTGCTGTTGATGTTTGAGGCTGTGAATGAGAGCCGGTCCGGGTGTTTTGGGTGGGCGTTGGAGAGGGCGTTGGAGGGGGGACGGACGAGTGTGAGGCCTGATAGGGGGGGGTGTGGGCATCATCATGGGAATAGGGGGAATTTGATGGGGAGGGGTAAGGGTGAGTTTGTATCCACTTGCTGTGGCAATGCTGGTACGTCCTGCTGAGAATAAATAGTGGGATCAACCCAGAATCCGAGCCAGAGCTACACCGCCTCGGACGCTAGTCACGAGAAGCCCGCCGCACAGTCCTCCGACGAGCAGGACAGAGGCTGGCAGTGGTGCCCTTCCTGGCACGATCTGACGACGCACTATCTCCGCGAGCTTGGCTTCCTGGCTTGTTCCGCGCAGTTTCTCGGCGCAACCATCTTTTGGATAGCGGGCTTCACGGCCCTGCCGGGCATTGCTAACCATCTGACTTCGCAAGCCTTGTTGAACGGAGTCTTTTGGGTGCCGCAGATAGTGGGCGGCACGGGGTTCATTGTTTCCTCGTAAGCATACCTTACTAATGTCATCTCAAGTCGCTCTCCTCATGGAAACCTGACTAATGTGCGTCCTTCTAGAACCCTCTTCATGCTCGAGACGCAACCGAAATGGTACATACCCGCACCAAAGGTCCTGGGCTGGCACATTGGGTTCTGGAATCTGATCGGCGCATTTGGCTTCACGGTTCGTTGACCTGACCCAGACGCTCTTGCTTCCTCACAACCCTCTCTCCCATCCCCGAACAATGCTGACGTTGCGGATGTTCATAGCTCTCTGGCGCGCTAGGACCCGCCTACGGCAACAGTGGCGCGCAATACGAATCGTCGCTGGCGACCTTCTGGGGCTCGTGGGCGTTTCTGGTCGGGAGTCTCGTGCAGTGGTACGAGAGTTTGGATAAGTACCCTGTTGAGGAGAGACAGCAGGCGAATTCGTCATCTATGGCTTCATAGGCAGTCACTTCTTTATGGGTGGGAGTATCATTCTTGGGGCCGGCATCGGTAGCTAGCATCAACCCCATGACCGGTTTGGACGGCGGATCTACGTGTCCGACTCGACCCTGACGCATCCCACTCTCACAGATTTGAACGGACAGCCTCCGATGTCCATCAGGCTTGTGACGAACAGGAATAACAAAAGCGCTCATCTCCACCTCAGCCCGCTCCCCATCCCCACCCCCGTCCAGAAAGCATTCACCAACCAACGCATCGCCTGCTCCCTCGGACCCGCACGTCAACCGCGACCAACAATCCCTACCACATCACCACCACCACCACCGCCAACCTCATCCGCAAACAGCGCCTGAACCCGTCAACCTCAACGCCGTCCCGTCCCGCTACGTTACACCCCGCCCTAGACCTCTACCACTACCACACTTCTCACCCTATTTCATCCCATCCGAGTCTTCAGTCGCCACCCCTCCCCGCTCCCAGCCACACGCCCATCCCATTCGCCTCGACACACTCAAGAGCGACCCAGTCATCCGAGTAGAAGACGACGCGGACAGACGAACCTGTCTCCTATCTGTGCTGTGCCTTCCCCGCCCTTCGCCCCAACATGGTACGGTGGTGGTCCATTCACGTTCACGTTCAGCCAGGCTCGCGGTCCGAGCGCAGGACGCCCGTGGCTTTACGTCGTGGCTGATGCGAGGGGGCCGGAGAGGGGCCCGGAGAGGGGTCGGGTGAGATTCTTTGGCTCTTGCGTATCGCCTACTTCTGGGCAAAGGAGTGGGTGGGATGGGAGGCAGGGATGAGTAAGATACGGGTGTTGATGGGGCTGGAGGGTGATGCTGTGTGGGATGGGATGGGATGGGACGCGGGGAGGGAGGGGGGGAGAGGGGTGCATGGGGGGTTAAAGTTGGGGTGTTAAGTGTAGATGGCCAAAACGAGGGAAGGGAGGGAGATGGAGGAGATGGATGGAGGGAGTGCCTCCCGCTGTTGATGGATGACTGGCTTAGCTAGCTAGCTAGCTACCTTAGCCATAACGGCCAGGATGGGATCGGGAACGCACATTCAATGCCCACTCCATCCGCCGATGCCTGTTGAATTGCCATTACTAGCTCTCTTCAAAACGGGCTTTTCTCTTTCCTACGAGGACGGTATAGTAAGCATACTTACTTGCACGACAACCACTACCAAACAACAATCAGCCCAAAGAAACCATGCATCTCATTTTCAAATTTTCTTCATTTTTTTCTCCATGCGCTTTTCTAGCCATTCTGTCTACATTGTCCAAGTACACGATGCGTCGTAACGTACAAGTAACACCACCATCATAAAGCGAAGCCGTGCAGCCACAAGCACGGAGGGGGTATTTCGCGGTCCCAGTCCCAGTCCCAGTCCCTGTTGCAGTCTCCGCGAAAGCATAAACGCCCCGCCCCGCCCGCCAACGCCATGCTATGAGCGCCAGTGGCGTCTTGTTTTGTAAAAAATGCAAGAGCAGATAAAGTATGAAAAGTAAGGAGAAGGGTGCACACTTTGGAAGAGGAATGGGGTAGTTAGGGCGGTCCATAACTGACTGACTGAACCACCGAGGCCCTTCCTCGATCCCGTGCACACCGCCACATTAATGCCGCTAATGAGGATAGATAAATGAAAAGCAACGAGAGTGTGCTCACTCCGGGAGGGAGATGAAGGTATGACAGTGGATCTCTGTGTGTGAGCAGTGGGCCAGAGATATCGCCTATGCCTTCCTCGATCCCGTAAACACCACCAGCTTCGCGCAGATATGAGAGCGTCGTAGTGAGAAGTAAATAAGTGCGCTCGCTTGGTAGAGAAAAGACGGTATGCCATCCTCGATCCCGGAACACTACAACTCTCACGCAGGACGCCCCGAGTCGAAGGCGATCTAGCTAGGAGGTAAGAGCTTCATGTCGCCCTTCCCGTCCTGGACCCACTCCGGATCGATCAGCCTGTCTTTCTCCGCGTACAGGAACTTGTACGCCGTGCGGATGGTACCATCACTGACGCCGGCTACGGCCGCGATCTCTTTTGCCGTCTTGGGCTGCTTCATCAGATACGAGGCCATGTAGATGCACGCCCCAGCGGCAGAGAGAGGCGAGCGGCCGGCGAGGGAGCCCGAGGACGTCATGCGTTCTGCCAGGTCTTCCGACACCATTGTGAGTTTGGGCGAGAGACCGAGGAGTGAGCAGAAGCGGATACAAAGTTCTTTGGGGTTCGTCGATGTGGTGGTGTTGTAGGAATCGCTGGGGTTGACGATTCCTTTGTGCACGATGGTTGTTAGCATGATGCGAGGATGCAAGCTAGATTCCAATCATCGCTAGACCTACCTCCACTCTGAACTACGGCATCCATTCTCTCCTTGTTCTGAGCGGCAAAGAACTTCTCAAGAGATTTGAAGATGCGGCCGATTTCTTTCTTCGACACGTTGGTCAGGGCGAAGATCTCCCGGAATGTACGGGGATTCTTGCATTGACGGCAGGCGATGAAGATGCAGCCAGCGATGAGAGCATCCTGGGATTTACCCTTGAAGGCTTTGGCATCATCAACCATCTTGAACAGATGCTTGGCTGTATCGGAAATGTTCTTTGTGATGCTCCACGCATCACAGAGCGCTCCGATCTCCTTGTACGCCGCAAGCAGCCCTTTGGTGGCTTTATCATGCGTAGCCTTATTCTGCGCGCGATGTAGTTCGCGGCTTCGGGCTGAAGATCCGTCTCCGAATGAAATACTCGTCTGAAGCTGAGACCCATTGAGAAGCGGGTTGGCTCCGTCTCCAACGCGAGAAGGGTCATCGTTGCCCTGATCGTCATTCGAAAAGGTACGCCACTCGGAACGTGTATCAACAATGCGGTCTCCCAACACCAATCCGCAAGATCCGCAAACCATATCACCTGAAGAGAACTCCTCCACAAGGTTTGGTGGATACTCTTTGCAGTCCCTGCATATCATCGACATGTTCAGATTTTCCCGCCATGGTTCTTCCGCTGGACCACCACCTGCCAGGTCTGGCGGTGTGCCAGGTAGTAGTGCTTGGCTAACATTTGCCATCTTGGGCGGGATGTCGCTCTTTTCGTACCTTTTCGCGCGTCGTCTCTTTATGGCTCTCGCTGAGACTGAGAGTTTGTAGGTTCTAGCGTAGTAACGAATGAGCAGCGGTGAATACAGTTTGGCGATGTGTATTGGTTTCCCTGACTGAAGGTAATGTGAAGCGCGTGATACGGTCTACCTCTGCTCTTTAGGCAAGAGCGGTAGAGGTAGAGAGTGGAGTTCTTGAGCGATTCATACGCTATTCGTCATGAATAATGCCACACTGAGAACGTTGTAAGAAGTTAGTAGTCAAGAGAAGAGGACTTTGCTGCTGTCCGACCAAGCGGAACAGTGAACAAGTCCGTAAAGTTTAGATAAATCTGATCTAAGAGATCGTGAAGCGCGTCGTTACTGTAGTTGTAAAGGCTGCCAGCGACTGTGACCAGCGATATAATCAACGTGTTGCAGAGAAGGAGAATGTGTGAATGTGTATGGTAGTGAAGAGTAAGTGTGGACACCGTAAGTGAAATTGATGGGAGAACAGTTGGGTGTGTGAAGTGAAGAAGTGAAGATGTGAAGTGGCACTGAAATGATTGATTAATTGATTGATTGATTGATTCATAGATAACTGAGACTGCCTAGGCTGCCATACACCACATAACTACAAGCAGCTAGTGCATACTGATCTCACTCTCATTATCACCTCACTGTTGTCATCACTGTCACCTCATAATCTAGCTAACTAATACAAATTCTGACTTTGTTCTCTGTAGCCTTTCATGTTTTTCTTAATTCTGATGCTTACTAGTCTTCTTTTCTTATGACTTAATGCTAATGTCTTTCTTTAGCTGTCATCAATAAAGAATAAACATTGCTGTAAACAATTAATTGTCTTTTCTGCAGTTTAAAGTGTATAATTGTTAAATTTTCTATTTCAGACTGCATCTAAGAATATTAGATCTTCTGATGTCTCTTTTACAGTCTGAAATTGTCTTAAAAGATTGCTTCATAGTATAAGTATAGTGATCACTTTAATTAGTACTGAGTTTTATAAAATCTTTTTTGTATCATTAACTTGTCTCAGTAGTTTCTTTCTTAGGTCTCAGGTTTGCAGACATTTCATTAGTACATAATAAATAGTTTAAATGCTCAGATTGTATAAATATTGTAAAGAGTCTACTCAGTTTATAACATAAAGATAATAAGTTATGTCAATCTTTTCTGTGCATAGCTAAATAATAAGAAAGCTTATGAGTCAGCAAAGTTCTATATACTTATTTAACACTCTTCTGTCTAACTGTTGCTTTATGCTGAATGTAACTCATCTTACTGTTTTATTCTTTTAGTCATTAACTCATTCTTTTACTACTTACTAATGAAGTCTTGTCTTACAGATAACAATTAAATGTCAAATCTCTATAATCTGTTCTTTCTCAGTATATAAATCTCTAATCTAAGTCACTGTCTTAATCACTTTATCTATTTCTTTATTTTCTGATATCTCTATATGCATCAATATTCATCAAATTCATATCTAAATCTTCTAACTTCACAGATCATCTACTTTCTTCATTATGCACTGCAGTAAGTACTGACCTAACTGTGTACTTAATTTGATAGCTAATCAAATTGCTACTTAATTATCTATGTATATGTTCACTGTTCAGAGCTTCAGTTTCATCATTTTTACTGTGCTTGCTATGTTCATCATCATGATCAGGCTCTGTAGCTTCATCATATACACTGTGAATGTCTTATCTGTACCTATATACATCATGCATTTTAGACCTCTTTTCAATGTCATTGTTGCTGCATTTATCTGATTCTTGATGTCACTGCTGTTCATGTAGATATTCAACACCTCTCAGTCTCAACAGAGTTTGTTGATATCATGTCTGTGAACAGCTTCATCTGCATTGTTGTCTATGTGAATAGTTGGGCTGTTCCACCATGGTGGTACAATGTTAAGTGGCACTGGAAGTGACTCAAACCTGAGGCTCAAACTTTGCCAAAAGTGGTCTAGTCTGCAACCATGAGCCAACAATAAGTGAGGTCCTCTTCACCGGGAACCTGACGGCAGTCCTCTCCGAGCTCACCCAGGTGTCAATAACTTCCCGCACTGCTTCCAGAGCTGCTATTCTACGTGACAATGCTTTCAAATCCACTCAGGAGCTCAGTAAGAGGTCATGTCAGCCAGTAGAGGGAAATTGGAAGCTAATGTCAAAGTAGCGCTCCACGTTCGCCCGTGTGGTTCGGCATCAAGCTACTACAACGCAACGACGAACCCTCATCACCCCAACAGCCATTCGTCAAGGCATGTCTGCAGTCGCAACCTCTCAATTCAGGTTCTGGCTAATGGCTAATGGCTATCCAACAGCCGATTTTGTTCAAGATCTCTACATAAGGGAGCTCAAAGCCTTCAAACCGACACCCATCAAGGCCTCCGATGCCGACGGCCATGTGCAGAAATTCACCCCTCCAAATCTACCCAAATCACCGCAAGAAGACAACATTGCCAATGACTTAAAAGCGTACGAGGATCAGCAAGTGGAGGTTGAGGGGCAAGAGGCAAGCGGGGCCGAAAGCATGCCAGAGGAGGACTGGTTTGAGGAGGAAGATGAGGTGGAAGCGCCAGCTGCCCATTAGACAAGGCAGATGTCCGCTTGAAATATAATGTAGATACCTCTATCGCACCGGGGCAGTCAATGTGCATTGTACACATATCCATCACGCCTCACCTTCAATGTCTACTATGGTCTCAGAACTTTCCAAGACAACATCCACACATTAGGGACCCCGTAGAACCTACACTGCCCGTTTAGTGTTGAGTATCATACCCCCAAATCTCTGACCTCATGACGGCTTGTCTGTTTAGCTGGGCTAAAGGGCTCAGAGTTGATTCCGTGGCTCGAAGTCGGGCTTGGGTCACTATCTTATCTCAGATGCACTGCTCGGACAAGAAACTCCGACCAGAGATAGGGGCCATAGTGCCACGGATATCATGGTTCTTGGGTTATCTGATCTGCTGTGCTTGCAATCAATTCTGTCTGCATATCATGTATGTACTCCTATATGTAAGGTATGTACTGCCACTCTAAAGATAGATGCCGACCTGCCTGCATCCCGTGTAACCGTCATCAAGTCAAGATCTTCCGTCGTTAGTAAGAGTACGTTAACGCTCCACACGGAACTGGAGAGGAACGATCATTTTGTTCCTTCATTGCAGAAGATCAAAACTGTTGTGTATTCACGACGTCTGAACCGATGCCTCAAAAAGGTCAGGAGTACCTATCTGTACCTACTTTAGGTCCGAAGGGAAAATCTGGACCCGATGCAGGCGCCAGTTAAGCAATATACCCCTATACTATATCGGGGTTAGCTTGATAACGATAACAATGCCGTTTATACCTGTACTTAAGGTACCGACCTTATACCCTTAGTTATACTTGTATGAGTATCTGTACCTCCCCGTCCGAACTTTCTCTTGACAACTTCTTTTGAATCCTGGCCGACATGAGATAGCAACATACCACATACACCTAACAGGTCGTTTCCCATTTGTTCTATAGATCTTTTGGAGATTCGCTTCACCTTCTCTCGGGCTCCGGAGTTCTGCGGTTTTTACGATTCTTGATTCGTACCAAATTGACCAGTCGTTGCAGGACTTTCAACGGAGTGAGACTTGCAGAGACAGGGTCGAGGTTGTTAATCGGGACCCTGTGTTCTCCAAACTTCGTTTGGCAGATGGATGCCATGAAGCAACTTTTCTGACCGTAGAGGAGGCGCTTCAGGATCGCATGCTTCTGCACCGCATAGCGGCGGACCCCTCAAGCACGGCATGCCGTTAGGGGTGCGCTTGAGAAGCAGTGATGCACTCAGGGGTGATGCAACGCCTGTCCAAATACACCGTTCAGCAAGCTATACATACCTTCCTCTGTCAGCGGATCTGGACGGGGAGGTTTCAGGTGGGGCCATCAAGCGCACCTTTTCGGAAAATGTCCTTGCAACCATTGACGGCACTGAGCAACGTGTTCCTCCACCGCATATCGATCCGTCAACAGTGCAGACGCAGGTCGGCTCACCTGTTCGCATAAGCATCGATCGACGCAAGTCACCTCGCCCGACTGCGAAACCGAACATCACCATCTCTAAATTCGAAATTGCCGCCAAGGGAGGTAACGATGACATCGCATATGAATCAAGAGGATTGGCGAAGCCGAGAAAGTCACATCGAGAGGCCATGTCGCACTCGCTCACAAGATCGCTATCAGGTTTTGCGCCCAAGTCGTGGATACCTGCGTCAAGATCCCCTTCGCCGAATAAAAGGAATGTGTGGAACGCGTCCCAGGATGGAGTGATTTCAACTGTCCAGCCATTAGAAAATCACTCAAGCCCACCAATATCACTTGGACAGACAGATGGGAAAGTGGACAAAGACGAGGCTTCCAAGCTTACCGGATCACCATCCAGAAATGGGAGTGTCATCAGCAAGAAAAGTCGTCGACCGCTAAGCACATTTTTGCAGAAGTCGCCAGGGGAGCCGGCATTAAGCCGTAGACCTTCATTCAGTTCGTTACGAAAATCATTTTCCGGTGACAAGTTGCCGTCCTTGAGCAGTTCACCTTTGTCAGCTGAAAGGGTCCCACCTATGCCAAGGTCCATGTCAACGGAGCGTTCGCAGACCATGGGACTTGATACGCCAAGGAAGAAAGACGAACTCTGGACCGCCTTCCGTGCATTAGAGAGCGATTTCCAGAAGTAAGGGTATTTCTTCCGTTTAGACAATGATGTTCTGATTCGGATATAGGTTCAAGTCGAAATCTAGCGCTTTGAAGGCTAATATCGTTCGGGCATCTCTTCTCCCGTTCCTCAGAGCTCACGGCCATCATCCATCTAACAAGACTCTCCGTGCGGAAGACTTGGATAGACGCGTCAACATCCTGAACAAATGGTGGACAGGTTTACTCGAGGTACTTAATGGCAGAAACCATCAAACGATTTCCGGTACAGACAGACCTATTCTTCTCGAAGGTATGGCAGGCATCATGGTCAGACCTGAATGGAGACTTCCGCCCTCACCCTTCGCTTCCGCGTCTGATAGGTCGCAACATGTGTCGATGAGTTCGAGGTCTACCACGTCCTTAGAGTCTTCGGGTTCGGATTTCCTTGCCGAGTCCATACATCATAACGTGCGCAACATGTTTGTTCAGAATCTTTTGGCGCAGATTGCCTTCGTTGTGGACAAGATGTCGTTGCGAAATGCTCCAGCTAGTCTCGTAGCTTTCTGTGGGAAGGCGACCGCGTACGCGTTCTTTTTCTGCCCGGGAGTAGCAGATATACTCGTGCGACTGTGGGCTACACCGCCAGACAGAGTACGACGCGTGTTAGAAGAGTATGGGATTGCACGCAACACTGACCTAGGGTGTACCCCTGATGCTACTGTTTCCGAGTTCCCACCCTGCTTACACTCACTCGCTTTCAAGTCATTCCATTCTTTGAAGCAAAAGCTTCGGAAACAACCTCCATTACCTTTAGGTGCTGCCTCCATACCATGGCATGGATATTGGGTGGGCAGGTGGTGTGGTAGGGACAGTGATCTTTTCTTCGTCTTTACAAAATACTATCACTTTCTGCTATCAGAGTTCTTACCGGGAGAGGCCGGCAGCCGGGAACGAGTCTACGCACCAGGATTAGTCCTCGTGCACGCCCAGATTTTGACCATCCTAGACTCGACAATCCACCGTCAGTCTGGACCAGTACAAACCGATTTGCCAAATGGTCCATCAGCGGCGACCTTTGACGACGTGCTGACTGGTGCCGATGCCTCTGCTGCAGCGCTGCCACTCCCGCCAGCAAGTATAACTCGCACAATGGCGGAAAATCGCCTCATCCTACTCCTTCGGGATGTCCTGTCAGATAGCTCATCGGACTTGCATTCTTCTCGGAAACTATTTGCCGAAGCCTTCAGTGACCTTCTTCGAGCCGCTGCTCGACGTACCTCGCTGTTCGATCACAATGCTTGCTTTACACTTTGCGACTTCATGGAAGAGGCTATTACAATATTGGCTAGGTATCACCATATAACTGAATCCCCAACATCGTTAATCGACTGGCCATTCTGGCTCGAGGTCTGTAAGCAGATGGTCGCAAGCCAGAATAGCATGACCAAGATCCGACTCTTCGCTTTTCTTTACGGTGTCTGGAACATCATTACAGCTGATGAACAACGCAAACGGGATCTCTGTCTCGGATGGCTCTTGAGTGAGGATTGCTTTCTTGAACACTTCAACCACTGGTGTCCCATGGTTCGGTCGTATTTTATGAGGCTGCTTTGCTGGCGGTTGGCAAGGTACGACGGGGAGGCCTCAGAGGTTGATCTGTAAGTTGAGATGCTCCAACCGGGCACGAAACATGTTTAATGTCTAAGCAGAGCAATCTACGACACCTTCTTACTCCGGTTGGACACCACGTTTGCAGAGTTTCTGTACCTTGAAGGACACAACAAAGCTGAGAATAAGCTTCCTCCTTCAACGGCACCGTGTAGTCCTGCACCCGGTCGCCGGCTGTTGATCATTAGGACGGACACTCCGTTATCGCCGGGAGGGATATTGTTGTCCCTCGAAGGGGTTGTCCCCGCCTCGTCATCTGCGCATTCCAACACTTATGAACGGCACTCCTCGTTTGACTCCTTCTCCTTCTTTGATCAAAACTCCCCGATCGAGAAAGACTCATCGGAGGATTCAGACTCCCCTCCGAGTGCTAGCAAGAGGCGCTGGGGCCTGCTAAAGCATATCATACCCTTTAGCAACGCTGGAAATGAAAGTACCAGACAAAAAGACAACGTCTCCCGCCCTCTACATGATGCTTCGACACGCTCTCCACTTTCACCCATGCGTAACGATGTTGCCGCAAAAGACAACAATCCCTCCGACCAGACGCTAAATGATCTATGCAGCAGTAACCATGTGCCAGAAGGTGTTACGCACACGCCTCCTCCCCATCGCAACTTCTGCTTCAAATTCTCACTGGAATGGACGGAACGACCACACCACGCCCCGAAGGACCGCCGGCTTCAGCATCCACGGCTCCCTATGCCGGCTCAAATGTACTTGCAGTCGACAAGGACCAAGCCAATCGAGATCAAACCTCGCAAGCCCGTCAAGACCGCACTCAACCAGTACGCGGGAAGAGCGTTGGCCGAATGGACCTTGACCGTGATCGAGTGCCAAAGCTTCTTCGAGCGGCGGAAAAGCGAAGGTGTTCCTGGGAACAAGTGGGTTGAAACACCCACGTTGGGGGTGGAGTCTTTCCGGAAATTTGGGTAGTCTGTTGTTTGTGTACTCTATACTTCAAAGGGAAGCTATTTGTATCTTCATTTTTTGAGACTCTGTATATCAGAGAATTGGGTCGCACAGGGTATATACACGGGTTGGGTCCGGCGCTAGATATTCTATTCTTTCTCCTTTTTTTTTGGTGGGGCCTGGTTCCGATGCCGTGGTGGCAAGGAGGGTCGAAGTACATGCATCTTTTTCATTATCTCCTTACCAACATGGCAACATGGACCGTCGTGATAATTTCAGGACTTGTCTGACCCTATCTCGCCTTTTCATCTTATGCATAGCACAGTTTAAGAGTATCGACCGCTCCTACTTGGTTGGCTTGTTATCTATACCATGAGGGCGATTTGGAAGCAGTCTTGCAAGAAAGAGAAGGCTCTCCTTGCGTCGGTACTAACTAAATAGGTACAATACCTAGCTCTCTGGTGTATTCGAGAAAGTTGAGAACCGAGAGCCCATAAAGTATCAGATCGGGCAATGTTCATCTCTTCCGTGCGACGAATGCCCTCCTCCCCTCGTCATGACCGTGAAGCCATAACAATACCGAGCACAACCGCGACAAATAACTCACCTGGGACTCCTACCCCTGAGCGATGAGAGTCACTCGTCCGTCTGGAATGTGCCACATACTGCAGTATTGGGCAACAACACGATAGAGATATCTGTAACTCGGTGCTTCACCTTACCCTCGCTCGCACCAAGGAACCCTAACCAGCCTGAGACACCCCAGAGTGTTTTCTGTCCAAGACGCGGTTCCTGCATCGGAATCCTTGGAGAATGTATACTCTACGTGCGCCTGGCTTGGTTCTCCTGGTTTGAGAGCTACGCGTCAGGTCACTCAGGAATGGGTGCTAGCACGGTCACGATCATCGGGGGAATCGGGTCCGGTTCGCGGGGTAGAGGGTGGACCAGAAGTATCGAGGAAGACAGTCGTGTTAGACACGGAGCGTCTACTACTGCGGCTGCTGGAGGAATTCGGCTAACAAAGACTACTCCCATACTCCAAAGCTATATAAGGTGTGTATTTTCCTCGACATGGACGGGGCGAAGTGACTACCAGTCAATCCTATGCCGTCTATCGCCAACGATTCGTCGCTTCGAGCAACCCTAACTCCTTGTTCTATTTCGTATAACGCCATCGCCCTACTTTAGATGATCCCTCTAGTGTGCACGAGCGCTTTGAGACACATGAAATGTTCCCCCCTGTGGAACTTCGTGGTCCGGTTCAGGAGCAACGGTGATGTCGGTCGTCCTTGTGCGATTGCTATCACTCGACGCTGAAGCCTGTTCGGGATCTTCAACTCCGTTCCTGGAATTTGAGCCAATGACCTGCACGGCTCCTTCCTTTTCAGGGGTTTGGCGGATGGCTTGATTGCTGGAGCGCGTACGGGTGCGAGTCCGCGAAAGGAAGCTTTTGATGATGTCTGGGAGGGTGAAGAGACGTTTCAGAGCTGGTAGGGAGGCGATTGTGGTGCCCACGAAGGCCCCGATACTATGCGCAGTGTAAGATGTAAATCTACTGAAGGGGGGTGTTAGGGCAAGCTTACCCTGCCCACGTTCCAGGTGTTGTTATTCCCCCTAGGCGTATGTTAGTGCCGCTACTTGAAGATCTTCGGGCTAGGATACCCACATGTGAAATCGTGATCGAATACTCCCCGTAAAGTAATCGCATCGACCAAGACACAGATTGCGGTGCTGAGGAACCATTAGCTGGGAAGATTAGAGCTCTGGTTTAGACTTGACCTTACAATACCCCAAGACCCATGAGAATGCATAGAGCGATTTTGGTCTGCGCGTTCATTTGAAGTCTTCGTATAACATATATTGGTATACCAGCACATACAAAGTCCGAGAAGCAGTCGAGTCCTGAGATGTTGTGTCAGCCGTATCCAAAGACCTTGCTAATGCAACTCACCATAGTTGATGTACGAAACCAGATAAACGGCATCTATAGAAAAGCAATGCCCACGGACGAACGGATTCCAGACGGCTTCTAGAGGCCTACACTGAACGAGGAAGAGAACAACCTGGATGACATGGGTGACAGTGACAAAGGCAATCAGAACCCAAAGAAATTGAGAAAACCTCCTCTGGACTTTGTCAATGATCCGTAGGACAAAAATACACACAGAGATCTTCGTAAGACCAAGGCTAATGGATATGAAAACCTGGGCAAGGAGTGACCACTTTGCAACCTCAGACGCGTCGGCAAGAGTCAAGCAGATGATGTGCCGTCCCATGCCGGATGCATAAAGCTTGCTGAACAAGCCAAGTGCAACAAGGCCGGAGATCTTGAAGTATGTTAGACTGTTGTATTTGCCTCAATAGTGACTACCTGGTTGGAGCAGTTTTCGACACTCACCAGACTCGCCAGAATAAAATAGTCGCTCAAACCAGTGCTACGACGAAGGGCGATGCAAACATAGAACCGCAAGCTGACGACGACGATCGCGATGAATGCCAGAATAGAGAGTGTGATCATAGAGCCAACAGCTTTGTTTTGCTGGCACAAGGCAGCCAGTTCTTCCGGTGTGAGAAAGAGAGCGTTATCCATGATAGTACCTCCACAAGTTGTTGTGACACTGTGGTATTGAGGATCTAACTGTTACGTTGATCGAAGGAACTGATCTCATGAACTAAGAATGTTTTAGTATTGGAGAGTTAGACAGAATAGATTTACCTACAGAAGTGGTTTCCATCAGTAGTCTTATCATTGCTTACTTTCTTTTCCTTGCGCCCTCTGTCAGGGTGTTGTGAACAGGTGGTACAGTTCCTGCTTACGCTCGGGGGCCATGCTGTGGAACATGATCATCATGCTGCTCAGCAATTCTCCAGCTGGTCTCGGCCCCAATCTTTTTCCTTGAGGATGGCCTCCTCGATCTGATCTGCTTGGGAAGCCCACGTTTTCGTTAAATTCTTACTGCAGATGTATTCTCTGCAGTTGCCCTACGGAAGTTCCGCTCACGTCAGCCGGCGAGAACTCGTTGGCATGGTTGACAATTCAATTTCTCGGTATCGCTTGCGCATTATTGTTGATCTTTGCTTCACCTTCAGTACTTGATCTGCAAAGTATCTGCTGGCGTTGCGGTCCCCTTGCACACATTTGGTTGTCAGGACCTGTGAAGGATGGTGAGATTCCTTTGACTTTCCATCCCGTGTTTCTGGTGGAACGGACATTCCGTTCCCTGTCATAACCAAGGACCTGTCCCCACCCGTTGGGAGACCTTCAGACCTTCTCGGTTAGGTAGGGTGGTCCATCAAAATGCCCCTTGTCCGCCAAAGTTGTGTTAGGCTTCATGCGCCCACATTACTAATAATTTTTCTATTATTAGTATCAAATGTTAATGCATCTTCACTTCACCCACCATTTCAGGCCCAATCACCTTCGCTCACCCACTGCTCAGGTACTACCTTTTCCTGATCTCATCTTCTTGATTGATGCAACAGCTGTGTCGTTGCTTTGTCAAGGCAGCCGAACTGATGCCTGGCGCGTACCTACGGTACTAAGGTCTGACATTGACAATTCCAGGGCTGAACAAATTGCATTCAGCCGATTTGTAGAATAGGGAAAATATGGTTGACATCGGGGATGGCTTCTTTGAGTGAATAGGCTGCTCAGTGCCTTCATCCTACCCTCGGCAGTTGGTGACGACCCCCCATTCTTGTAAGCCACAATACAAGGTAGAGACGAGAGGATCTGCCGACTCTGTTATGAAGGACTTTAGAAGCACCAATGATGTTCCAAGTGGCTGCCGCCTTGCATTGATGAAGATTATCCCCAGATCAGTCTGACAGTACAAGTCCGGAGTGAAGATTGTCCCCTTTCCGTTTTCTTTTTCCTCCCGCTTTATATTCTACGTTGCCGCCCGTCTTGCGTCCTGCTTTACATTTCCTTGCATCTCAAGTGTTATAGTAAACATACTTCTTCTCAGTCTCCATGGCCGCATCAATCGTTTTCGTCGTATTCATTCTCCAATTAATCGCAGGCACCACCGCAGCATCTACATATCTCAACCTGACCGCCATCTCGGCTGCCGATGGCGAATCGATCCTCGAATGCTGGCAGCTGTCCGATCCCTTCGCCGTATCCGGCCAGGCCGGTACCACAGGCACGGCCGTCCACCAACTGGGTAACGCGGTAAACACCAGTATCGTCGTTATCCCCGCACATTTCAATGGCGGTGTCCACAATGCTCCTGCTGTGCAGTAGGTTCCTGTTGCCTTACATGTGTTCAGTTCCATCGACCTTACCTTTCTTTCTACCAGGTACGTTGCCTTCATTTCCGGCCTGGCTCACATCACGTTTCCCACTTCGAACCAGTCGGCAGTGATACACGGTGGTGAATACGGCCTAATTCTTGCGGCGGACACGGCTGCTGTCAGCAGACACGGGCACATTACCGACTATCCTAGCGACAGGGAGACCGTCGGGCTGCAAATCCCAACGGCGGATGGGAAGGTACCGAACCACAGAATTCTACACGCAGGACCTTGTGTACATTGTGAGCAAAACCTGTAGGTACCACGGGAGGTGCGCTGGAAGACTGCTCTTGTACAGGTCCTCAGCAGTATTGAGAAAGCTGTGCTCCAGTGTGGTTTACATAGAACCGGTGGACTCATCTACACTTCTCACCAGACATGAGGGGGCGTCTGTCTCCAAGTCCATGTGGATGCAATCTATCGTTGCTAGTTTTCATCCAACGGCGAACCAGACAGTGTCTTTTGAATTTCTCCGTGGCTCCTTCGGAGTGGTGGAGCACAAAGTACAGTATTATTCCGTAAGATCCAGATATCAATAAGTTACGGTGCCCCGGCCCGCACCCCGACTTTCCAAGCGAAGATCGCCTAGAAGCTTTCTTAATTCCTCATTGCTACCTTATTAATATTGCATGTGTCCCCATGCCCATGCTCTTACAGTACTTGATCGACATGCACGGCACGAGTAATCCATCGCAATTATTCCCAGAGCATACCAGGTCAAATTGAATGAACGATTGAATATACGAATGAATGAATCAATAAATGAATGAAAAGGGCCTCCATAAGGCAACCTTACAAATTCTAATGCAGAGATACGGGAGCGGCCGAGAAGCGGGGGCCGGGAGGGGTGTGGAACGGCCCCCAAAGTGGCCTGCAATATAACGTTTCCTATAGCGAGGCTGTGATGGCTGACATGGGTTGAGGCTGCACTTCCACAGCTTGTCTACCTTAAGGTAGCGATGGTGCACGTAGTACTTTGTACGATTGTGGTTGCCTTTCAGAGTACGAAGTACGGATAGAGGGTGGGCTGATATTTGCGCCATCAATATTCTAATAAAGACTGGGATCAACAGCGGGCCAAAAGAGAGGTGCAACAGACCACTCTCATTGGTACTCCTGTGGAGTTTTGGTAGGACAGAGAACCGTATCGATGGTTTCCTTTGCGAAAGAGAGCCCCGTCAAGAAGCTCTGCCGAAACATCTGTCAATGGCTGTTATCTTTCGTTGATTTCTTCTGCACAATGTCCACAACGCTTCTACGTGTGCGTTGGACGTGCATGAATGCTTTTGCTTGCTCCCTGAATTAGAAACTCACAGCTGAGCCATGTGTGTGTCTGTTTAGTCAATTGCAATGAAATAGAGGCTGGAAGGGCCCACCTTTTGGCGTTTGTCTGATGTTCATGAGGACCTCCAATTCCCCTCGATCGCTCCAAACGTTCATCCATACGTCCATGCAAATCCATCTTTGCTACCGAACCATGGCGACCAAGACTTCTGACCCTAACTTAACGCCAGCCATGTCTGCGCCGGCCGGCTTCACATCCAATCTCATTGACCCGCCCTCACATGGATATATAACCATCATAGTGATGGTTGTATTCCTCTCGCTCACGACACCCGTCGTCCTTGCTCGAATGTACACCAGACGCTACATCAACCGGTGTTTGTGGTGGGATGACTGTAAGTCGCCAGTCTTGCTAGGTCCGTGACGAAATTATTCAAAAGTCCCTAATCGTCATCAGATTCTTGCGTCATTGCTTGGGTCAGCCATCAACCGCCAAGCACTGGGGCTCATGGAGATCAACCCCTGACACAGCTCTAGATCGGGCTCTTCGGCCTCGCGGGAATCTTGTTCAAGAGCTTTGAGTATGGGAACGGTATAGATTATTGGAACGTCTCTGTTGCGCAAGGGGCTCAATTCACGAAGGTAGGACGCCCAAATTTAGGTATGAGACTCAAATACTGAGAAAGACTGCCAGCTCTTCGGTAACCTTGAGATCGTTGCTAGGATCTCCATGTTCTTCACCAAGCTGTCGATTCTGCTGTTATTCCATCGTATATTCATCCCGCCTCAGCCGCGGAAACCGGGAATGTACTATGCCATCTGGGGGGTCATATTGTTTAATTTGCTGTACTGCATTGCGTTGGTTCTTGTCGTGCTTCTCCAATGCGCCGGCAAGAAGGAAATTCCCGGGGAGACTTGCATCAACACCTACTCCCTTCTCGTCACCGCTTCCATCATCAACGTCCTCTCTGATGTGGTGATGCTCATCATTCCCCTGGTCGCAATCTGGAATCTGCACATGCCAATGAGGCGCAAGCTCGGCGTGTCGGTCGTATTTGCTGTCGGAGTGCTGTAAGCATGAAGAACCCTAAATTGCCCGCCCTTCCCCTTTTTACTGGCTGACTTTCTTATCAGCGCCATAGCTTCAAGCGTGGCCCGTCTCGGCTGGCAGATCCGACGAGCCAAGGATCCAAACCGGACCATCATGCTGATCACTGTCGCGCTCATGGCGTAAGCATTCCCCAAGCCGAACTACCTTTAGTCTAAAGCTGTTCGCTAACATCAGCCCACAGCGTCGCCGAGCAAATGACAGGCGTCATCGTCAGCTGCATGCCCATCCTCCCTTCCTTCTTTCGCCACGTCTTCCACAAGTCCTCCGACTCAACAGCAGCATCATCATCCCGCTCCCACAGCTCAGGCTGGAAGACAGCCAGCAGCACTGTCGCGGATCGATATCGAAAATCAAAGCCGACGAGGAGAGTATTAAAGGACCCGTACCTCCTGACCACTACCGACTGCGAAGCATTGGACGATCTCGAGAATGCGCATCGTCGGCAGCAAGATGGCCATCATGGGGTCGTCAAGCTGGAGGGTACAGGAACGACGACTACGATCGAGCGCGGCAGCCGTGGCGAGAGGTCGCTGCCGGAGCATTTGGTTGAGACGTTGGGTCAGAGGCCGGATATGAGTGCGCTTGTGTCGAGGTCAGTGCGGGTGGAGTCGCATCCCCGGGCTGGGGTAGGGGAGCTTGATTTGGTAGTGCCACAGGAGGCACAGATCAGCAGATGAGCAATCAACAAACTAAGAATCCTCGCGGGGTCTCAAGCTGTCACTCTGCTATTCCTGTCTCTGTACACTACCTGTAATTTATAGTGAGGGGTTTATATCTTTATGATGAGTTATGTGATATGTCGGATCGATCCTTCTGACTTTCTGCAAACGGGACTGGATGCATGTACTGTTGATATGTTACTCAACGGTTTGTCATGAACCTATAAGAGCTATGGAGACTAGCCACCACAATATCTAGTGGTCATGCACAGCCCTAAGCACCTTACTTTAAACGTCATGTTATCGATAGTAAGGGTACGAAGAACATACAAGTACTAGGTATTTGTACCTTACACTACTGTACACCACCGAAGGTGTACATGTCGACAACGATACCATCTCACGACCCTCAACCCCTTGGATCTGAGAGCAACACCAGCGACAGGCTGCAAGCCTGAGCTTCCTCCGTCCAGTACTTTCATGGTAACCATCTTACCATCCTCATCATGTCGCCATCTCCTCCCAATGAAGTCTTATCTGCGGCAGAGAAGCAATGGATCTTCACCGAAGAAGAATTCTTCCGGACCCCTTCCGCCATCGACGGTTTGCCCATAGAGAAGGAGCGGGAGAATCGCGCAAAGGGTGTCAACTTCATCATTCAGGTCGGGATCATGCTCAAGCTCCCGCAACTTACCCTAGCCACCGCCAGCGTCTTCCTGCATCGCTTCTTCATGCGCTATTCGATGGTCGACTTGCCTGGCAGGCCGGGCTTGCACTATTACGCGATCGCCGCGACGTCACTGTTTCTGGCCACGAAGGTGGAGGAGAACTGCAGGAAGATGAGGGAGCTGGTTATAGCCTGCTGCCGCGTCGCGCAGAAGAACCTGAATCTGGTCATCGATGAGCAGTCGAAGGAGTATTGGAGGTGGCGCGATACGATTTTGCACAACGAAGACGTTTTATTGGAAGCGCTCTGCTTCGACCTCAGTCTCGAACCGCCGTACAATACTCTTTTCGAGTTTTTGATGTATTTTGGAGAGGCGGATAATAAAAAGCTCCGGAATGCAGCTTGGGCTTTCGTCAATGATAGCAATCTTACGATGCTCTGCTTGCTGTCAACCTCCCGGACCATTGCAGCAGCAGCTTTGTTTGCTGCGGCGAGACATTGCGGGATGGCATTTCCGGATGATGCGGCAGAGAGGCCGTGGTGGGAGGTGATGGGAGTAGACTTGAGTGACGTGAGGAAGGCTTGCAATTACATGGCTGAGGTCTATGAAAAGAATCCACTGAGGAGTGGAGGCGGTAGTGGAATGTATCAGAGGGTACCCGAGAATGGTGCCGATGTTTTCGCAGAGACGAGAAGAGTAGGGCAGGGCACCGACGGTTCACCTATGTCGGACGGCCGAAGCCCTGCTCTCGATCAGGCGGCCTCCGCCGTAAAAAGCCTACAAGTGGGGCCAAAAAGGGCACGAGCCGAGGAAGATTCGCCACACGAAGCGAACGGGGTTTCAGATGGGGGCGCTCAGGACGGTCAACAGGACGACGACATACCGTGGGGTGGCGAGGCCCGTGAAGAGAGAGAGACGAAGCGTCAGAAGACCGGGGGGGAGGCTAAAGAAGCGAAGGGGAACGGAGAGGAGGGGAAAGAGAAGCTGACGAACGGCAACAACTACGTTGCGGAACCACTGCCCGAAAACGGACAAGTCGACGGTGAGGAAGAGTCTCTCAGCGAGGAAGGCGAGGTAGAACCTTGAGCAGACGCAGCATATATCGTTACAACGATCATCTAATACGAGCATGCACCGGCAAGCTCACTCTACGCTTACACCGCGGACATGAGGCTTCTGGCGACCTTGTGCTACGCAGTGTCACCTGCACCGTGCGCTGCCGGTCCAGCCTCAGTAGCCTAGCATCATCTCCGACCGTTCATCGGATCCTAGCCGATGATTTGAGCCACGGTATGCTCAAAGGCCTACGAGGATTGCTTACCGGACGTTGGCCGAGCTAGGCCGCCCGTTACAGTGGCGCAAAGTGTTTGGGTCAGGGAAGGTCGCATTCGCCGCTGCGTTGCTCAGAAGCTTGGAGACATAGAGATGTGGATCTTTGGAGCGCGGTGCAGAACAGATCTAGCTTCATCTGAAAGACGATAGAATTGCTTGGTGGAGGTGTTAAATGACTCTTATTACCTGGCTTACTATACCCATAATTGAAACCTGTTGGTGCGTCATGCATGTTATTGACACGGATTCAGCCTCCTCTTGAGTCGAGATTCCCTCTCAGATATCATGTAGCTCCTCACTTGAGTTGCATGATTTTGTCAACCTCTACATGCTATTGATGTTGTAAGATAGGTTTCAGTCATACAAGAAACACACTGAGCTATGCCCGACCAGGGAAGCAGTAGTACACGAAAAACACATTTCAATTGCACATTGATTGAACAGTCATCCGAACTTGGTCCAACCCCATACCTCTCCTCGATGGCATGGGCCTTAGCAGCCCCAAATCCATCATCTCAACTTACATGTTGCTGTTATGACTGCAGCTGTTGAATGGGGTATATCATCAAGTCCTCATGTGTTATCTGAATTACACTATCTTGTTCAAATGTGCGCGTATTGCCAATACTTTTTCTCCATTTCTGATGATGCAATCCGTCTATGCTTGTGCCGAACATCTTGCAGGATTGATATCAGAGAGTGTGATACATTCGGTATATGGATCACAGTGGCAGTTCCCAGGCCCGACTGAATATGCCACGCCGTTGGAATACCTGGGTTTCTCATGACAAGTAACGTCACCAGATGTTGGCCATTAGGGCTGGCGCATACAGTTGGGTTTCAGCCAGGTCCTGGCCACGCCGCATTCGATCCCTTGGGGTTATATCCTTGAGCGTTGCGTCCAATATTGTCCAACATTATAGTGTCATTCCACCTACTAAATGGAGGTTCGGGGAGATCAGGAGTTGTTGGTAACTCACTCCTTCCAAACGGCGTATGAATCCTTTGGCATCTAACGGCATAGGAGCCTCGAGTCCTGTCTCGCATTGCATCTAACTCAGTCTCCAGCTCTGAGCCTCCCAACGCAAAGCTATCGAGTGGCACGGTCGAGGAACAGCAGTTCCTTTACCCTCGCACGTTGGTCCTGCCCCCATCGCTGCGCTGGCCGAGTATATTACATCGCTACTTCGCACCCAGTTTGTGATCATGGAAAGGAGAATCAATAAATATTCGCCAACCGTGCACCTGAAAGATTTCTACCATCTAGTTTTTACGATCCCGATAGCCAGTTCCATAGGGCTGCCCAGGCCTAGATCTATCTTTCGAAGACGACAACATACAGTCCCACAGCATGCCTTTCCCAAATTTCGCATTACGTCGCCTGTTCCTCATGCTCACCATTAGCTCTCTGACGATCTTCATGTCAGAGCCCGCCGCTACAGTACCTATGGTAGGGCCGCCGACATGGGCAACTCCTTGGCACACGGTCGACCTGCCACCCATCTCACGCAAGTACTTCGAAGACATGCTCCACAAGATCGATCGGGATACCTGCGTCTTCTACTACCACCTTAGCGATGAAGCGAGAGCTTGGGCCGAGACAAAGAAGCCAAGATTGAACACAGTCTGGTGGGCGTTCGAACCAAAAGCGATCGATGCTCAAGCGTCGCCGCTCAAAGATTACTACGAAGCCGAGAGACAGATCGAGTATTGGGAGTTGATGTGCGATGTATACACCAAAGCGTGCTCGGGAGAAACCGTGGTCTTCATTCCGCCTGAAGCTCCAGATGAACCAGACAACAGCATCTGGACGTGAGTGGAATACGCGATTATCAAGAAAGAAGAGTCCGGCATCGTCAAGGTCGACAGAGTGAACGCTAAAGGGGAGAACCCGAGGACGATCTGGACGAAGCCTAAGACTGGCACCGCTCTCAAGCCGGGGGGGATAGGGGATTTGCTAATCCATGGCCCACCCGGTAAAGCGCCCAACGACGGAAAGAATCCTTTAATGATCAATGGCTTCCCTGTGACGTTGCCTATACCGGTCTGGGACAACAGCGCAAAACCGAAACCGCCTTCGCCCAAGGGTGGTCAGCCGTCGATGACCCAGCACGGTCCTCCGGAAGGATCGTGAGACAGACTGCTCGTTCGTGACAGTAAAAGCAAAGTGGTGTAGCTCTGTCGTATCAAAGTGACATAGAAAGTTACTACCTAATCATCAACTGCCTTTTGCGTCAACAGAAAGAATGACAACTGTGCCTGCCGTCCCGTTACTCTCAAGGTCCTAGGTGTCGTGCCTCCCTTAATTGGTAGTAGTTGGTGGCTTGCACTGGTGGGGAACCTGTGCCACCAGCAGTGTATCTCACAACACATATCAGGGCAAGTGGAATCCAACCTAGAGATACGATGGCGGCGAAGTCGATAGCTTGAGTGTCTGACCACGACTGTACCGCTGGCGCCTAGATATCAATGTGAAACGCTGCTAAAATTGAATAAGAAATCGCCGAGCGACGAGAGCGCCGTAGAACGTGGGGACCGCAGTCAGTACCGGCACAGGCAACAGGTTGTAGGTAAGAGGCACAGCACCATGTGGTCGGTTCCTTAGATATCATCAACACTGTTGGATGTTAGATGGCTCAGCCTCGCACTACAACACTCGTTCACTTCTTGGACCACGAGTTGGATTTCAATCCTTATACTTAGGATATATAAATGAGAAGGTTGACTTGTCCAAAGGCTCTCACTCTCCTTCTTCGACAACACGGATCTCAAATCAGCTCCCTGCCTCACCTGCCTGTTAAGACCAAGGTAGTCACGATGCTCCTACTTTCATTCTCCTTGACCCCACTACTTATACTCCTAGGACTATTGCTCCCTCAGATATCAGCTAGTCTAGACGGAATGTCTTCACCTGACAACGGCATACCAGATGCCCAAGCCTTGGAACATCCAGTTCAGTCCCCCACTGAACCTCCGCTCAACCCGGGAGTCGCCGTAAAAGAGGACCCACAAACCGGAGCACAACTCGAACCTCGGGGCGTTCAGTCGGCGACGTGTGATGTCTATCCGCTGCTCCACGGCTATAAAATGGTTATCGACTTTCAGAACTGGGACCCTGCGAGGGACGGAAAGCCAGACTCGTTCAAAGACGCTCTTGGGAGGAAGTTTGGCAAGGACAACATCAACAACTTCTGGTGGAAAAAGTTTCCAACCAACACCCGGTTCATGTTCGACTTGCCGTATTCGGTGGGGGACCCCTTGAAACATGAGAAGTATACACGCGCCTCAGAGGCTATCTTCGAGTATAGTGGCAAGGCCCGAATTCGGACGACGTGTTATCCATTCTGAGTCACGGTGGGCCTGCGAATCGAGCGACAGATGGTGCGCGGGTGCCACATTTTCGGTGGGAGGGATTGCAAGACGCTGTTTCTGAGAGCGCCATGGGGCCATCATTCCTTGATCAATGTACTGCGGTTGAAGCTGGTCTACAGCTCAATGTTCGTTTTATCTAGCACACACCTTCATATCAGATCTGCTTGAGCCGAAATGTCCCTGCAACCTTGCGAGTCCTTGCAGCCGCTGTTCCCACTTGCATACCATGTAGACGAGATCGCTTTCAATGTCAACCTACGAGTATCTTGAGGGCACATCCCCAATCTTCTGGAACGCGGCCTTACATTTGGCTCTCCATCCGCAATTCCCAATAATTCTCTAGACATTATGTGAAATCTTTAAGTACAAATACCTAGAAAATTTCACAGAGTTCACTGGCAGCTGCGGAACAGCTACGTCATGTCTGTACTACAGCTATTCCTAGAATGTTGGCTCCTCGGTTCGCTCAGAACTTTTTGCAACTTTTTTTTGAAAATCACACTCAAATTCAGTGTTTTGATGTTAAAATCACAACTAAACACTTATTTCTATAAAT
>JAABUY010000819.1_pt1 | contig 48182 bp, 42 predicted proteins | sample 5560271 | NCBI WGS metagenome assembly JAABUY01 (sample SAMN10711886, study PRJNA513374) | rock metagenome | isolation source: Antarctica rocks | place: Antarctica: Victoria Land, University Valley | reverse complement strand
GACCCTCCACTCCACCATCACCACCCTGCTCGAACGCTTCAGGCCAAACGAGTGCCGCAACTACATCACCAACTCAGGGTATGCGTCCGAGTAAACAAAAAACGCTCTAAGTAGTGGATTCCAAAGGGCTCGCCCTTTGGCGGAGTTTGAGGCGGAGCCTCAACCTTGCCTGCTGCCTTGCCGTCAGTCGTTCATCGGGTAGCTCGCCATCAGCCTGCGCTGCAGCCGCCACAGCCGCAGCATCCCCCTCACCCCCGACGGCCTGGCGCCGCGCCTGCGCATGTCGCGCCCGATCTCGAACGCCGCGCGGTAGTGGGCGAACTGCGTGGCGTAGGCGTCGCGCAGGCGGGTCCTGGGGTCCCAGATGTGGGTGGCCTCCGAGCCCACGCCGTTGATCTCGATCACCCGGACCTCGCCGCGGCGCAGCGCGTCCAGGCTCGCGAAGCGCAGGTCCACCCGCCCGAAGTGGAAGTCCGGCATCGAGCGCATCAGCGCGTCGACCCGCTCCGCCAGCGCGGGCGTGGCGTGGACCGAGCCGTCGCGGAACTCCGATCCCTTGCAGTGGTTGCCCGCGAACACGAGGCGCACGATCTCGCCCGCCGCCGGCACGCCGTCGAGCCGCGTCCGCAGCCGGGGCAGGTAGATCCCCGGCACCTTGGAGTGCCTGGGATGCGCCAGGATCAGCGCGCGCAGCGTCGCGACCCCGTCGCCGCGCACCGACGGCGCGTATTTCAGGGTGATCGAGGTCAGCCGCCCGTGCGCCTCATGGGGCCGGCGGACGTAGAACACTCCGGCCTCGCCCTCCCACGCCACCAGCTCCTGCAGCACCAGCGCCACGCCGCGCGGGAACGCCGCCAGCGCGCGCGACAGCGCCGCCTCGTCCCCGGCCAGGCGCACGCCCGTGCCGTTGCAGCCGATGTCCGGCTTGACCACCAGCGGCAGCGCAAGCCCGGCCGCGCGCATCGCGGCGCCCGCCCGCGCGGTGTCCGCTTCCCCGGTGACCAGGGTGACGTAGGGCGCGATCAGCGCGCGCGCCTCGCCCTCGGACTGGTCGAGGATCGAGGTCTTGCTCTCGCCGCACAGCCCGCCGGTGGCGACGTGCGGGTTGGCGGCGGTGGGCAGGCTGAACCCCCCGTGCCGCACGCCGAGCGCGATCCAGTGCGCGACCACGGGCAGGTAGAACAGCCACCCCGGCCAGAACTCGAACCACGACACCGCGCGCGCGCGCCCTCGCGACGCGCCGCGCGGCCGGAACGGCGCCGCCAGCCGCTCGAGCCCGCCGGCGAACACGTCGGGGAGCCCGCCCGCGCCGGAGGCCGCCGCGCCCGCGTCGTGTGCGCCGCCCGCCCGGCCCGCATCGTCCATGCGGCCCGCGTCGATCCTGTCGAGCGCCTCGCTCATGGCGTGTCCCCCTGCATCCTGGCGACGATTCGCCCCATCGCCACGATCACCGCGGCGAAGCCGATCGCCCCGATCCAGCGCCACGCGCCGAGATAGTCCACCAGCACCTGCCCGACGCGCAGCGAGACGGCGAACAGCATCGACGTCCACACCAGAGTCGCCATCACCGCGGCCAGCGCGAACTGGCGGAAGCTGGCGCCCAGGAACCCGCAGGCGGTGTAGGTCGGCAGCCGCGCCCCCGGGATGAACCGGCTGATGAACACCACGCGGAACACGTGGCGGTCCAGCCACTCGCGCCCGTGCGCCTGACGCCGCTCCGGCACCAGGCGCCGCAGGCGCGGGAAGGCGGCCCCGAGCCGCCCCAGCCCGTACAGCCCCATGTCGCCGACCACGATGCCCACGTAGAGCGCGCCCAGCGCCACCCCCCAGGACAGCGAGGAGTCCTGCACCCGCATCGCCGCCAGCACCGTGGCCGCGTCCTCCAGGATGAAGGTGCCGAGGATGACGAGCGCGGCCTGCACGAAGGGAGAGCGGCCCGCGAGGTCGAGCAGGCCGGCGATGGAGCCGCCGAACATGGAGTTCAGGCCGCCCGGCCCGGTTGGTTCAGCCCCGCCTGGCTCGGCAATGCGCGCCCTTCCGTTGCGGCCGGGCGAGCCGGGCCTGCGATCCGCCGCAGCACCGGCGCACGCGGTCCATACCGGCCCGGGCGGGCCGCGTCACCCCGGCTTCGCGCGGCAGGGGGTTCACGAAACGCGGCGAGGCGGAAAGCAAGGCTGGGCTCTCCCTCCGCTGCCCCTTCCAACAGCCCAAGCGGGCTGCCGGAACCTTCGGGCAGCTCTGCCCAGACCCGCCAGGTGGGAAGCCCCCCCTGGACCGGCTTTCTTTAAGTAGTGGATTCCAAAGGCCTGCCTTTGGCGGAGTTTGAGGCAGAGCCTCAACCTTCCTTGCTTCGGCGCCCGGGCCCCTCGTCGCGCGGCAGGGCGGCGTAGACCGCCGCCTCGAACGCCCGGCTCGCCGCCAGCGCCCCGTGGTCCGCGAATGGCAGCAGCGGCACCAGCAGCACGCCCGACACCCCGCGCACCGCGTCCATCCAGAAGAACGTGTTGGTGACCCCGCCCCACGACAGCGTGCCGACTCCGCGCCCGTGCGGCGACGGCGCGGTGTCCACCAGCCCCGCGAGCCCCCACCCCGGCTCGCCCGCCTCCGGCAGCGCCACGTCGCACGACATCTCCGGCCGCGCGGCGGGCAGCGGCGCCGGGCGCAGCCCGCCGATCTGGTGCGCGCCCATCGCCGCCACGGTCTCCGCCCGCAGCACCCGCACGCCGTCCAGCATGCCGCGCCCCAGCAGCATCCGCGTCAGCACCAGCATGTCGCGCACCGTGGAGAACAGGCCGGAGCCGCCGCTGTGGTACTCGCCGTCCGCGGCGTAGGGCGGCTCCGCGCGGCACATCCCGCCCGGCCCGCGCCTGTGCAGCGGCGCCAGACGCGCCGCGCGCCCCGGGTCCAGCGCGAAGCCGGTGTCGGTCATGCCCAGCGGCCCCAGCAGGCGGGCCTGCATCGCCTCCGCCAGCGACAGGCCGGTCGCCGCCTCGATCGCGCGCCCCACCCAGTCGCCCGCCATCCCGTACAGCCAGCGCTCGCCCGGATCGAACACCAGCGGCAGGCGCAGCCCGGCCAGCCTGCGCTCCAGCGCCGGCGGCACCCCGGCGGCACGCCCGAAGCGCAGCAGCGTGGCGTCCCAGAACTCGATGCCGATCCCCGCGGTGTGGGTCAGCAGGTGGTGCAGCGTGATCGGCCGGGCGGCGGCGCGCAGGATCGGCTCGCCGTCCCGCGAGAACCCTTCCAGCACCTGCGGCGCCTCCAGCTCCGGCAGCAGCGCCCCCAGCGGCCTGTGCAGCGACAGGCCGCCCTCCTCCACCAGCCCCAGCGCCAGCACCGCCGTGGCCAGCTCCGTCATCGCCGCGACCCAGAACACGCTGTCCGCCGCGAGGCCCGCGCCCTGGACGCCGCGGTAGAGCACCCCGCCCGCCGTGGCCGCCGCCGCCGCCACGCCCGGCACCAGGCCCTGCGCCACCGCCGCCGCGAGCACCCCGTCGAGCGCCTCGGCACGCGACGCCGCATCGCCGGCCGGCGGCGCCAGATCCGCCCCGGCGGCGAGACCGGCCATGCCGCCCGCGCCGCGCCCACGCCCGTCTCGCCCGCGCCCGTCCATCAGTGCCGCCCGCCGCGGCGCACCGGCGCCCTGGCGGGGCGCGCCACCGCCGCGCGTGCCGCCACCGGATGCGCCACCACGGGCGCCCGCGAGTCCGCGCTGGCCTGGGCGCAGGCGTCGCCCTCTCCGGTGCCGAACTGGATGGTCGGCAGCAGCGCCGCCGGACCCGCGAGGAGGCCGAGCCCGACCGCCGCCCCGGTGCGCGCCGCGACCTCGGCGCCGGGCAGCACGCTCGGCGAGGACAGCGTGCCGCCGATGTTGATCGGCCCGGGCAGCGAGCCGATGGAGAAGTGCGTCGAGCGCGTGGTCAGCGCGAGGTCGAGCTTCTCGCCACGGAAGTTGATGGTGCCGGTCGCGGTGCTGCGTTCCTCCGACGTCTGCAGAAGGAACACCTTGGTCTGCAGCACGCCGTCGTTCAGCACGAAGTCGGACACGAAGCACTGCACCTTGGCCTTCTGCGGGATGCCCATCGCCGACAGGATCGCCTTGCCGAACTCCAGCCCGGCGATGTTGAGCAGCAGGGCGCTGAGATCGCCGCCGCCCGCCATCGACAGCTTCAGGCCGCCGTTGCCGGTCTCCATCACCTGCGCCACGGAGGTCCCGGCGCCGTCGATCTTGGCCTCCCCGGTGACGGTGCCGTCGCCCGCGAAGCTGTGCGTCGACGCCATGATCCTGGACAGGGGCAGGTGGCGGAACGAGACGTCGCTGTTGATGCGCCTGGCCGGCGCGTCGATCGCGATGTCGGCCACGATCTCGCCGCTGCCGAGCCCGAATTTCAGCGGGTGCACGTTGATCTTGCCATCCACCACGTCGATGCGGAACGAGATGTCGTCCATCGGCACATACTTGTTGATGATCTTCTCGCCACGATACCGCACGTGCAGGTCGGCGGCTTTCACCACCGGCAGGTTGATCGGCTTGTCGGGCAGGAACCGGCCGCGGTGCTCCGCCTTTTCCACGCGCGCCCTGGTCTCCGGCGCCTCGTGGGCCGCCCCGGAGGCGCGGCCGGGCGCCGTGCCGACGAAGCCGCCGAGATCGGCCAGATCGACCCTGCGCGAGGTCAGGTTCATGTCGACCACCGGCTTCGGCCCGCCCATCGCCACGTCGATGTCGCCGCTCAGGTCGCTGCCGCCCACCTTTCCGGCGAACTGATGGAACTGCACGTCCTTCTTGCCGGTGTCGTAGGCGAGGTTGCCGGTGATGCTGTAGGCCGGCGTTTCGGGGATTGGGATGCCGGTCAGCGGGAACAGCAGCGACATGTCCGGCCCGCTCAGCCCGAGCTTCAGCTTCGCCCCCTCGAAGTGCAGCGGGTCCTGGACAGTGCCGTCGAGCGTGACCCTGGTCGGCCCGTTCTCCAGGTGCAGGTCGATCGGGTAGGGGTCCTTGCGGTCCTCCAGGCTCAGCAGCGCGCCGGCCACCAGCCCGCCGGTGATCGGCTGGTCGGAGTAGCGTCCCTTCGCGGTGGCCACGATGCGCGGGCCGGCCTCGGCGGTGGCCTCGCGCGTGCTGACGTCGAGCCCCATCACCGCCTTGAGCTTCGGGTCGGTGAACTGCACGTGGCTGTCGGTGATGCGCAGGTCGCCGATCCTGGGCAGCGCCCCGCCGCCCTTCGCGGGCGTGTCCCCTTCGGGCTTGGCGGCGCCCAGCGTCCAGTTGTTGCGCCCGTCCGCCAGCGCCGCGGCCTCGACCTGCCCGCCATCGACCGCGATCACCGGCAGGACCAGGGTGCGCGTCCGGATGTACTGCATCACGTCGACGCTGATGGTGAGCGTGCGCGCCGTGGCGAACGGCTTGTCGTCGGGGAATCCGTCCGGCTCGGCAACCACGGGATCGTCCACCGTCACCGTGCTCACCCAGCCGAGGTGGACGTGGAGGTGGCTGATGCTCACCTTGCGGCCGAGCGCCGCCGACGCCCGTGCCTCGACCAGGGGGACGAACCAGTCCCAGCGCCAGAACACCACCAGCAGCGCGATCGCCACGACTGGGATGCCCAGAACGAAGGGCCAGAGCCGTATGCGAGACTGCGCCATGCTGCGGACGTTCCTCCAGGACGGTGCTAAAGCATGAAACGCCGGCCCGCGGCGAGAGGTTCCGGGAAGGTTCCTACGGACGAGGTCCGCCAGCAGGCAAGGTTGAGGCTCTGCCTCAAACTCCGCCAAAGGCAGGCCTTTGGAATCCACTCCTTAAGGAAGGCCGGTTCAGGGGCGGCTCGCCCCTGGCAGGTCCGGGCGTAGCTGCCAAAGGTTCCGACGACCCGCTTGGATCGTAGGTAATGGCAGCGGAGGGAGGGCCCAGCCTTGCTTGCCGGCCGGGCAACATCATGGGCTGTCGGTATTACTGGCTGGCGAACGCCGCCAGCAGCCGCGCGTGCGAGCGCATCCCGGCGCGCAGGCAGCGCAGCTCGAACTTCTCGTTCGGGCCGTGCACCTGGTCGTCCTCCAGCCCGAAGCCCGCCAGCAGGCTGTCGATGCCGAGCACCCGGCGCAGCTGCTCGACCACCGGGATCGAGCCGCCTGAGCCGATCAGCACCGCCGGCCGCCCGAACTCGTCGGCCAGCGCCTCGCGCGCCGCCGTGACCCAGCGGCTGGAGGACGCCACCTCGAAGCCCGGCGAGCCGCTGTAGGCCTCCACCTCGACGCCGACCCCGGCGGGCGCGCGCCCTGCCACGAACCTGCGGAACAGCGCGACGATCCGGTCCGGATCCTGGCCGGGCACCAGCCGGAACGACACCTTGGCGCCCGCCTCCGCCGGGATCACCGTCTTGCTGCCCGGGCCCTGGTAGCCGCCCCAGATGCCGTTGATCTCCGCGGTCGGGCGCGCCCACAGCCGCTCCAGAGCGCCGCGTCCCCGCTCGCCGCCCCGCTCGCCGGCCGGCAGGGCGACGCCGATGCCGCCCAGGAACGCCGCCTCGTCGAAGCCGAGCGAGCGCCACTGCGCGAGTTGCGAGGGCTCGGGCTCGGCCACGCCGTCGTAGAAGCCGGGCACCGCGACCCGCCCGTCCGCCTCGTGCAGCCCGCCCAGGATGTGCGCGAGCGCCGCGATCGGGTTGGGCGCCGAGCCGCCGTACATCCCGGAGTGCAGGTCGCGCGACGGCCCGCGCACGACGAGCTGCGTGTAGGCGAGGCCGCGCAGCCGCGTGGTGATCGCCGGCGTGTCGATGTCCCACATCCCGGTGTCGGAGATGATCGCGACGTCGGCCGCAAGCTGCGCGCGATGCTCCACCAGGAACGCCTCCAGGCTGGGGCTGCCGACCTCCTCCTCGCCCTCCAGCAGCACGGTGACGCGCGCGGGCGGCCCGCCGGCGACGTCGTGCCAGGCGCGCAGCGCCTCCAGCCACATCAGGCTCTGGCCCTTGTCGTCCACCGCGCCGCGCGCCACCACGCGCGGCCCGTGCGGGCCGTCGACCACGACCGGCTCGAAGGGCGGGCTGGTCCACGGCCCCAGCGGCTCGGCGGGCTGCACGTCGTAGTGCCCGTAGAACAGCAGGTGCGGCCCGCTCCCCACGCCGCTAGTCCCCGCGCCGCCAGTCCCTGTGCCGCCAGTCCCTCGGCCGCCGGTCCCGGCGTGGTGGGCGAGCACGATCGGCCGGCCCGGCGTCTCGTGCACGCCCGCCTCGAAGCCGATCGCCGCGAGCTGCGCGCGGACCCAGGCCGCGGCCCGGGCGCAATCCGGGTCGTGGTCGCGCTGCGCGCTGACGCTGGGGATGCGCAGGAACTCCAGGAGCCGCCCGGTGGCCGCGTCGAGCCCGGCGTCGAGCCGGTCCAGCACCTTGGCCAGAACCTTGTCCGGGCCCGTGGCCGCGCCCGGCCCGGGCCTGTCGCCGTGGCGCAGGCTCGCGCGGCCGTCGTGGCCGAGGGACGGCGCGGTCATGCCCGGCCTGCCGAGCGTGCGCCTGGCCGCGCCCCGGCCTGTGCCGCGGCCGGCAGTCTCGGCTGCGCCCCACCCTGCGGTCCGGGCTGCGCTCTGCCCCGCGCCACGGCCCTGGGGACGCAATGCGACGCGGACCGGACCTCGACCTGCCTCTCGGGCGCGGCGGGCGCCGCGTAGGTCTGCAGGAACATGGCGACGGAGCTGACCACCACGCGCTCGACCTCCGCGTCGCTGGGCGTGGCGAGCAGTTGCAGCCGGCACAGCGTGCCCAGCCGTGTCTGGCACAGCGCGAAGAACTGCTCGGCGGCGAAGCGCGCATCGTCGACCACCAGGCGCCCGGCCTGGGCCTGGCGCGTCAGCCAGTCCGCCAGGTGCCCGGTCGCGCGCGCCGGCCCTGCCTCGTAGAAAGTGCGCGCCAGCTCGGGGAACTTGGAGGCTTCCGACATCGTGACCCGGAAGATGGTCAGCCCGATCGGCGAGACAATCATGCGCACCATCTGCTCGCCGATGCGGCGCAGGGCGGCCTCCGGGTCGGCTCCGTCGTCGGCGGCGTCGAACATGGCGGCGATGGTGCGGCTGCACTCCTCGTCGACGAAGGCCGCGAACAGGTCGGCCTTGCCGGCGAAGTAGTTGTACAGCGTGCCCTTCGACACGCCCGCTTCGCCAGCGATGCGCGACATGCTGGCGCCCTCGTAGCCCTCCTGCGCGAACACCAGGCCCGCGCCGCGCAGGATCTGCCGCTGCTTCTCTGGCGACAGGGCCTCGGTCCCGGACATCGCGCTCTCCCCCTGGTGCCCGGCCGTGCCGTGCCCGCGGCACCGTTCCACTGCATCCCGCCCACGCCGGCTCCGGCAACACCAGGCCGTGCGGTGCGGCCGGATTGACGATCGGGTCGAACACGGTAGGTTGTCAACGCTGACCGAACCGATCGGTCACCCGACGCGTCTCAGGTGTTCGGGCAATGGAGAACGTCGGCGTGACGCTGCGCGAATCAGATCCGGTGCAGAAACCGCACGTGCCGATCTCGCGCCCCCCGCCGCCCGCGGCCCCATGCGCCCAGGCGTCCAGGCCCGGCCACACGTCCGTTCCTCCGCGTGCGTTCGTTCCTCCGCGTACTCCCATGTCCCGGCGCCCTGCATCCGCCCGCGCCGTCCGCCTGCTGCCGGGCGCGCTGCTCGCGCTGCTGTGCGGCTGCACCGTCGGCCCGGACTTCAGGCAGCCCAGCGTGTGGTCGCCCACCTCGTGGTTCGCGAGCCGGCCCGTCGTCCCGGCCTCCTACGAGGCGAGCCTGCCGGTGGCGCAGCCGATCGACCCCGCCTGGTGGAAGCTGCTCGGCGACGACAAGCTCACCGCGCTGGAGGAGCGCGTGGCCAGCCAGAACCTCAACGTCAGGCTCTATACCGTCCGCCTGGCGGAAAGCCGGGCGCAGCTTCGCCTGTCCTCGGTCAACCTGTTTCCGCAGATCAACGGCCAGGCACGCTACCAGCGCGACCAGATCAGCCAGAAGGAGATCCAGCGCGGGCTGAGCAGCATCGGCGGCGCGCTGCCCGCCAGCCTCGCCGGCAGCGCCAGCGGCTTCGGCTCGACGCAGGTGCCGCCGATCGACCTGTGGTCGGACGGCATCGACTCCAGCTATGAGCTCGACCTGTGGGGCAGGGTGCGCCGCACCGTGGAGGCCGCCGACGCCGCGCTGGAGGCCTCCACCGACGCGCGCCGCAACGCCCTGCTCTCCGCCCTGGCCGAGGTGGCGCGCGACTACGTGCAGCTCCGCGGCAACCAGGAGCTGCTCCGGATCGCGCGCGAGAACCTCGCCACCGAGCAGCAGAGCCTCGTGCTCACCCGCCAGCGCTCCAGCGGCGGCCTGGGCACCGACCTCGACGTCGCCCAGGCCGCCGCCCAGGTCGAGTCGACCCGCTCCCAGCTTCCCCAGCTCGAGCAGCAGGTGCAGCAGGGCATCAACGCGCTCAGCCTGCTGCTCGGCGAGGGCCCGGGCGCGCTGCGCGCCGAGCTGGAGGCGCCGGGCCCGGTGCCGCCGGTGCCGCCGCGCGTGCCGATCGGCCTGCCCTCCGAGCTGGTTCGCCGCCGCCCCGACATCCGCCAGGCCGAGGCGACGCTGCACTCGGCCACCGCCCAGGTCGGCGTGGCGGTGGCCTCGTTCTATCCCTCGGTCACGCTGTCGGCGAACCTCACCTTCACCGCGCTGCAGTTCCGCGACCTCGGCTTCTGGAGCAACAAGGGCTACACGCTGGGGCCGAACGTCACGATCCCGATCTTCCAGGGCGGCCAGCTCCGCGGCCAGCTCGCGCTCAACAACGCCCAGCAGCAGGAGGCCGCGACCAACTACCAGCAGACCGTGCTCCAGGCCTGGCACGACGTGGACAACGCGCTCATCGCCTACGGCGCGGAGCAGACGCGACGCGACGCGCTGCAGCGCTCCGTGGAGCAGAACCAGCGCGCCCTGGTCCTGGCACGCGACCGCTACACCCAGGGCCTGTCCGACTTCCTCAACGTCCTCACCCAGGAGCGCTCGGTGCTGGCGGCCCAGCAGCAGCTCGCCGACAGCATCGTCACCGAGACGCAGAACCTGGTGCAGCTCTACAAGGCGCTCGGCGGCGGCTGGGAGCAGAGCTTCCCCGCCGCGCCGGACAAGGCCGCCGCCGCGACCGGAGCCGCCGCGCCGGGCTGACGCAGGAGGAAGCAAGGTTGAGGCTCTGCCTCATCCGCCAAAGGCTCGCCTTCGGAACCCACTCCTTCAGTAAAGCCGGTCCAGGGGTGGCTCGCCCCTAGCGGGTCTGGGCGGAGCTGCCAAAGGTTGCGACGATCCACTTGGATCGTTGGAATGGCGGCGGAGGGAGAGCCCAGCCCTGCTTCCTGAGGGGTCAAGCCTCGGGGCCGTCGGCATAGAGAGCGGCCAGGGGCTTCTGCGCTTCTGGCGCTACCCGGCTGCCTGCTCGCGCGTCCGCGCTTCAAGCTGTCGGAGCAGGTCCACCATCGCCGCCACGAAGGCCGGCAGCACCGCGAGCGGCACCAGAAGCTGTCCCGAGGGCTGCGGCGTGCCGTCTGCGCCCATGGCCCCGAGCTGCAGGCGGGCCACGCCGTTCTGGACATTCGCGCCCTGGAGCACGTCGGCGAAGATCACGTCGGTCATCGCACACACCGCGTCGCTGTGAGGCGGCAAGGGTAACGGCGACGCCGGCGCGAGTCACCCCGCCTGCGCCACCGCGACATTGGAAACGCGCGAGGCCAAGGTCCCGCCGGAGGCTGGCCTCGTACCAACGGTCCCGGACATCGACCTGTCAGCAGGCAAGGCCGGGCTCTCCCTCCGCTGCCCTTCCAACGATCCAAGCGGATCGTCGAAACCTTTGGCAGCCACGCCCGGACCCGCCGGGGGAGAGCTCCCCTGACCGGATTTACTGAGACAAATGGGTTCCGGAGGCGAGCCTTTGGCGGAGTTTGAGGCAGGGCCTCAACCTTGCCTGCTTCCACGCCGTCCGCCGCTCAGCGCGGGCGGAACACCACGCGCGACGCCATGGTGAAGTTGACGAACATCCCGGCCAGCGAGCCTGCCGCCACTGCCAGCACCGGGTATTCGCGGCACAGCGGCACCGTGGCGACGAGGGTGAAGAACGTCCCCCGGTTGAGCACGAAGCCGCCGGCGCCGGACAGGATGAACAGCGCCCACTGGCGGTACGCCCGCCCCCCGCCCTGGTCGCGGAACGTCCACAGCCGGTTAAGCAGCCAGTTCAGCGTGCTGGCCACCAGGTAGGCGACGACGCCCGCCGCGTACAAACCGATCCAGGGCGCGGTGGCATACACCGTCACCGTGTCCCACACGAAGCCCAGCGTGCCGACCACGCCGAACTTGAGGAAACGCAGCAGCACCGCGAGGCGCGCTGGCGTGACGAGACGTCGGCGGGGCAGGGCGAGGCTCTCCGGCATGGCCACGGCGCGTAGAGGAGCGGGCGGGGCGGTGCAAGACGCATCGACTCGCCACTCGGAATCCGCCCGTCCCGCGACCACGCCGCCGGAGTCGAGGGTGCCGCCGGGGCGCCTGTCGTCCTTGGACCGGGAAGCCGCGCGCAAGAAAAAGGGGGCGCCTTGCGGCGCCCCCTCTGCAGCCCGTCCCGAACCAAGGGTTCAGTGCAGGATGATCTCGACGCGCCGGTTCTGCGGCTCGCGCACGCCCTTGGCGGTGGGCACGAGCGGGTTGCTCTCGCCGTAGCCGTGGATGGCGATCTCGTTGCGCGGCACGCCGTCGTGGACCAGCTCGGCCTCGACGCTGCGGGCGCGGCGCACCGACAGGCCCTGGTTGTAGGCGGCGGTGCCGGAGAGGTCGGTGTAGCCGTTGACCTCGATGCGGGTGGTCTGCACGTGGGTCGACGCGGTGGCGGCCTCGCGGATGATCTGGCGGGCGCGGCTGGTCAGGTCGGCGCGATCCCAGTCGAAGAACACCAGGTAGGTGCGGGCCGGCGTCACCGGCGGGGTCGCGACCGGAGCGGGCGCGGGCACCGGCGGCGGGGCGGTGTTGAAGGCGTAGCGCAGGCCGACCATCAGCTCGTGGTTCTGCGCCTCGTCGAACTTGGCGTTGCCCTTCGAGACAATCCCGGGGCCCCTGTAGTAGGTCGCGCGGTAGGCGTTCTGGTTGAGGTCGCCGAGGTAGCGGTACTCGGCCGTCAGCGCGAGGCCGGGAAGCTGCGTGATGTCGTAGGAGATGCCGACGATGCCCTGGTAGGCGAAGTTGCCGCTGGTACCGCCGGTGCGCAGGACCTGGCCGTTGTTGAACACCGAGCTGAGCGGGCTCAGGTGCGTCCAGAGGTAGCCGGCGCCGACGCCGACATACGGCGTGACCGGAATGCCCGTGATGCCGAAATTGGACAGGTTGAAGTCGTACAGCACGTTGGCGAGGCCGCCGTAGCTCTCGGTGTGGCCACGCGAGCTCGACGCCACGGCGGTGCGGACGTAGTTGTTGACGTTGTTGTTCGTGTAGTGGCCCTCGATCTCGGCGCGCAGGCCGTTGCCGAGCCCGTAGCCGACGCTGGCCACGCCGTCATAGCCGTCGCCGAAGCGGTAGCGGGTGTGAGCGCGGATGCCGTCGCCGCCGCCGTTGCTCGGGCCGGGACGCAGGTGCTCGTCCATCAGCAGGTTGTAGCCGGCGCCGGCCGCGACGTAGAGGCCGTCGATCGGCGGCGCGGTCTGGGCCGAGGCTGCGGCGGAGAACGCCGAGCCGAGGAGGGTTGTTGCCAGGAGGGCAGAACGGATCCGCATAGTGTCCAAGTCCTTCATTCATGCGCCACTCGGAAAACCGCGACAGCGGCGGTGGCGCGAACGGCACCGTAAGAGCACAGAAAGTTGCCGGGTTGCCCTCACAGATTGTAATGGCCGGCTTGTTGCGGTGGAACAGCGGCGGGCGTTGCTCAACGGCCACACCCTAGCGCGGGCCGAATACAGGCTGGCGCACACGGCCGCGTGCGCCAGCCGGGACTGTGATCCCGGTGATGCTTGCCCGCAATCGACCGCACGCAGACCCCCGCAGCACGATCGCGGGAGGAGCCCGGCCGACCCGGAAAGCAGGAAACCGGGGTGGCGCCGCCAGAGCTTCTACAACCGCAGGTCGTGGACGCGACGGTCGAGCCTTTGCCGGATGGTCCCGCGACCTTTCCACGCTTCCTGACGGACCGACACAGGCCAGTGCGCGTGGCGAATCGCCACGCCATCCCAGGCAGACCGGCCCGCGGGGCCTGCCGCGGGCCAGCCTTGCCCGTCCCGGCACCACCTGCCATGACCGGGGCAGCCATGAACGACGACCCCGCCCCAAGCCCGGCGCTGCTGCCCGCCGGCCTGCGCGACCTGCTGCCGCCGGAGGCGGAGACGGAGGCCGCCTCGGTGGAGGCGCTGATGGCCGCCTTCGCCGCGCACGGCTACGAGCGGGTCAAGCCGCCGCTGCTGGAGTTCGAGGACGGGCTGTTCGCGGGTCCGGGCGCCGCGGTCGCCGAGCAGACCTTCCGGGTGATGGACCCGGACACGCACCGCATGATGGGCCTGCGCGCCGACATCACGCCGCAGGTCGGCCGCATCGCCGCGACCCGCCTGCAGCAGTCGCCGCGGCCGCTGCGTCTCTCCTACGCCGGCCAGTGCGTGCGGGTGCGCGGCGGCCAGTTCGCCTCCGGGCGCCAGGTGCCGCAGGCGGGCATCGAGCTGATCGGCGTCGACACCGCGGAGGCGGACGCCGAGACCATCCTGGTGGGGGCGGAGGCGCTGGCGGCGCTCGGGCTGACCCGGGTGAGCTTCGACCTGCTGCTGCCGCAGATGGCGCCGGCGCTGCTGGACTGGGCCGGCGTGGCACCAGGCGGCGTCCGCACCGCGCTGACGCACGCCCTCGACCGCAAGGACGCCGCCTCGGTGGCGCGGCTCGGCGCGCGGCTCGACGGGCCGGTCATCGGCATCCTGACCGACCTGCTGCGGGCGTCGGGGCCTGCGGAGACCGCGCTGGAGGCGCTGGCGCGGGTGAGGCTGCCGCCGGCGGCGTTCGGGCTGGCGGTGCGGCTGCACGAGGTGGTCGACGTCGTGCGCCGGCGCGCGCCGGGCCTGCGGCTCACCGTGGACCCGATCGAGTTCCGCGGCATGCGCTACCACACGGGGCTGTGCTTCTCGATCTACGCGCCCGGCTCGCACGAGGAGCTGGGGCGCGGCGGGCGCTACGTGTCGGGCGAGGCGGAGCCGGCGGCGGGCCTGACGCTGCTCGCCGACGCGATCCTGCGCGTGGCGCCGGCGCGGCCGGTGCCGCGGCGCGTGTTCGTGCCGTGCGGCAGCGACCCGGCGCAGGCGCAGGCGCTCAGGGCGCAGGGCTTCGTCACCGTGGCCGGGCTCGCCGACGGGGCCGACGCGGCGACGGAGGCGGCGCGGCTGCTGTGCACGCACGTGCTGCGGGACGGAGCGGCGATGAGTTTAGCAGACGCGGCGGGTCCGGAGGCTCTGCCCTGAGACTTCCTTGGTACTGACGGATTTCTGAAATGACCGGTGAAGCAGGCAAGGTTGAGGCTCTGCCTCAAACTCCGCCAAAGGCAGGCCTTTGGAATCCATTGCCTAAGTAAAGCCGGTCCAGGGGGGCTTCCCCCTGGCGGGTTTGGGCAGAGCCCAACCTTGCCTCCTGACAGGTCAAAGCAAGTGACCGTTGGTACAACCCCAGGCTCCGCCTTCACTTTCTTACGAGAGCGGGTCTGGGGGCGCTGCCCCCAGCGGGTCCAGGGCAGAGCCCTGGCCTTCCTTGCCGACAGGCCCGCGCAACACCCCAGGGCTCGCGGCGGCTGGCGTGCGCCCCGCTCCGGGTGGCACATTCGGACGGCAGGAAGCCTGGGGCGACCCGGGCTGCGGGAGGATTGGCGGATGGCGAACGTCGCGGTGATCGGCGCCCAATGGGGCGACGAGGGCAAGGGCAAGGTGGTGGACTGGCTGGCGAGCCGCGCCGACATCGTGGTGCGCTTCCAGGGCGGCCACAACGCGGGCCACACGCTCGTCGTCGGCAACCAGACCTACAAGCTGTCGCTGCTGCCGAGCGGGCTGGTGCGCGGCAAGCTCGGCATCATCGGCAACGGCGTGGTGGTCGACCCGGAGGCGCTGCTCGCCGAGATCGCGCGGGTGAGGGCGCAGGGGCTGGCCGTGGGGCCGGACACGCTGCGCATCGCGGAGAACGCCACGCTGATCCTGCCGGTGCACGCGGCGCTGGACCGGGCGCGCGAGCAGGCGCGGGGCGAGCGAAAGATCGGCACCACCGGCCGCGGCATCGGCCCGGCCTACGAGGACAAGGTGGCCAGGCGGGCGATCCGCGCCTGCGACCTGGCCGAGCCGGCGACGCTGGACCACAAGCTCGACGAGCTGCTGCTGCACCACAACACGCTGCTGGCCGGCCTCGGCGCGGAGACCTTCCGCAAGGACGCGCTGCTGGCGCACCTGCTGTCGCTGGCGCCGCGGATCCTGCCGTACGTGGAGCCGGTGTGGGAGCGGCTGGACGAGGCGCGCAGGGCCGGGCGGCGCATCCTGTTCGAGGGCGCGCAGGCGGTGATGCTCGACGTCGACCACGGCACCTACCCGTTCGTGACCAGCTCCAACACGGTGGCGGCGACGGCGGCGTCGGGCAGCGGCATGGGGCCTGCGGCGGTGGGATTCGTGCTGGGCATCGCCAAGGCGTACACCACGCGGGTCGGCTCCGGGCCGTTCCCCACGGAGCTGCACGACGAGACCGGCCGCCTGCTCGGCGAGCGCGGCCACGAGTTCGGCACGGTGACCGGGCGGCCGCGCCGCTGCGGCTGGTTCGACGCGGCGCTGGTGCGCCAGGCCTGCAAGGTCGGCGGCGTGGCCGGCCTGGCGCTCACCAAGCTCGACGTGCTCGACGGCCTGCCGGAGCTGCGCGTGTGCACCGGCTACGAGATCGACGGCCGCAGCGTGCGCCACCTGCCGGCGGGGCAGGCGGCGCAGGCGGCGGCCACGCCCGTGTACGAGACCCTGGAGGGTTGGGCCGACTCCACCCGCGGCGCGCGGTCCTGGGCGCAACTGCCGGCGCAGGCCATCAAGTACGTCCGCCGCATCGAGGAGCTGGTGGAGGCGCCGGTGACGCTGCTCTCCACCAGCCCGGAGCGCGACGACACGATCCTGGTGCGCGACCCGTTCGAGGGCTGAGAGCAGCGGCCTCCTGCTTCGACCTGTCAGGAAGCAAGGCTGGGCTCTCCCTCCGCTGCCCCTTCCAACGACCCAAGAGGGTCGTCGGAACCTTTGGGCAGCTCCGCCCAGACCCGCCGGGGGCGAGCCGCCCCTGGACCGGCCTTGCTTAAGTATTGGATTCCAAAGGCCTGCCTTTGGCGGAGTTTGAGGCAGAGCCTCAATCTTAGCTTGCTTCACCGGTCATTCCAAAAAGCCGTCGGTCTGAGACCAGACCCGCAGGGTCGGCCAAGCGGCAAGCAGGATTGGGCTCCCCTTCGCTGCCCATTCCAACAGTCCAGGCGGGCTGTCGGAACCTTTGGGCCGCCACGCCCAGGCCTGCTCCTGGACCGGCCTCGTCCGAGTCATGGATCTTCGCGTTTCCTGCTGAAAGCCGCGCCCCGAACCTGTGGCATCATGTTACCACAGGTCGGAAACCCTTGACGCAGAGGGAGTTCAGGCGGGATACAGCGCGTCGTATCGAGGTCACGGGAACGCCAATGTTCAAGTCCACACATTCGCTGAAGCCGGCGGAGGTCAGCAAGGCCTGGACCCTGATCGACGCGGACGGCCTGGTCCTGGGCCGGCTGGCGTCGATCATCGCCCAGCGCCTGCGCGGCAAGCACAAGGCGCAGTTCACCCCGCACGTCGACTGCGGCGACAACATCGTCGTCATCAACGCGGAGAAGGTGGTGCTCACCGGCAAGAAGGCCGAGCAGGACCTGTTCCACTACCACACCGGGTTCCCGGGCGGCATCAAGCAGCGCACCATCCGCCAGCGGCTGGACAGCAAGAACCCGGGCCACGTCGTGGAAAAGGCGGTGGAGCGGATGATCACCCGCGGGCCGCTGCAGCGCGCGCAGATGAAGCACTTGTACGTCTATGCCGGGACGAGCCATCCGCATGACGGGCAGCAGCCGCAGGCGCTCGACGTCGCGTCGATGAACCCCAAGAACAAGAGGGCCTGAGGGCATGTCCGAGACACCGACCCGCACGCTCGCGGACCTCAAGGACCTGGTCGACGCGGCCGGGATCGCGGGCGGCACGCCGGACGGGGTGCTGGCCGAGGGCGCGATCCGCCGCGAGGCCAAGCGTGACGCGCAGGGCCGCTCCTATGCCACGGGGCGGCGCAAGAACGCCATCGCCCGGGTGTGGATCAAGCCGGGCAAGGGCGACATCCAGGTCAACGGCAAGCGGGTCGGCGTGTATTTCGCACGCCCGGTGCTGCGGATGCTGCTGACGCAGCCGTTCCTGGTGGCGGACCGCTACAACCAGTTCGACGTGTTTTGCACGGTCAACGGCGGCGGGCTGTCGGGCCAGGCGGGCGCGCTGCGCCACGGCATCAGCCGGGCGCTGACCTACTACGAGCCGGAGCTGCGCGGCATCCTCAAGGTGGCCGGGTTCCTCACCCGCGACAGCCGCGTGGTGGAGCGCAAGAAGTACGGCAAGGCCAAGGCACGGCGGTCGTTCCAGTTCAGCAAGCGCTGAGCGTCCCACCGGTTGGCTGGAAGAAGGGGCAGGCCGCGAGGCCTGCCCTTTCTTCGTTGCGGGCCAGGGAAGGCAAAGAGCTCTGCCCTTTGATCCTGTCAAAGGCGGAGCCTTTGAAATCCACTTGTCAGCAAGGGCAGCGAGGCCACTGGCCGTGGGCGCGGGCTGCCGCTTAACTGAGGCCGGTCCAGGGCAGCTCGCCCTGGCGGGTCCCCTCTTTCAAGACATGGGGCAGAGCCCTGGCCTTGCTTCCCTTCGCCCAGGAGACGCCGCCATGCCTCCCACCCCCCGCGTGTTCATCGACGGCGAGGCCGGCACGACGGGCCTCGGCATCCGCGACCGGCTGCGCGAGCTTCCGGTGGAGCTGTGCAGCATCGACCCGGAGCGCAGGCGCGACCCCGGCGCCCGGCGCGCGATGATGGCGGCGGTGGACCTGGTGGTGCTGTGCCTGCCGGACGAGGCGTCGCGCGAGGCTGTGGCGCTGGCGGACGGGCTCGGGGCTGACGCGCCGAAGCTGCTGGACGCGAGCAGCGCGTTCCGGACCGACCCGGACTGGGTGTACGGCTTCCAGGAACTGTCGCAGGGGCAGGGGGGGCGGATCGCGGGCAGCCGGCGGGTGAGCAACCCGGGGTGCTACCCGACGGGGGCGATCGCGCTGCTCCGGCCGCTGGTGGAGGCGGGGGTTCTGCCGCCGGACTACCCGGTGTGCGTGAACGCGGTGAGCGGGTATTCCGGCGGCGGGCGGGCGATGATCGAGGCGCACGAGCGCGACGGCGGCCCGGCGTTCGAGCTGTACGCGCTCACTCTGGAGCACAAGCACGTCGCGGAACTCGTTGCGAATACTGGATTGTCGCGCAGGCCGGTGTTCGTGCCGTCGGTCGGGCACTTCGCGCAGGGAATGCTGGTGTCCGTGCCGCTGCACCTGGACCTGCTGACGGGCGCTCCGTCGGCGGCAACGCTGCACGACATCCTGGCGGCGCACTACCAGGGCAGCGCGCGGGTGGAGGTGGCGGCCGACGCGGCGGGCTCGCTGAGCGCGGAGGCGCTGGCGGGGACGGACCGGCTGGTGCTGCAGGTGCACGCCAACGAGCGGCACCGGCACGCGGTGCTGGTGGCGCAGCTCGACAACCTGGGCAAGGGGGCGTCCGGCGCGGCGGTGGAGAACATCGCGCTGATGACGCTGGGCGCGGGGTGGCGGGCGGCCGCGTCGGCGTGAGGCGGGGCGGCGCTTCCCTTTGCGCCGGTGCGGGCGTCCTGTGCGCGATGTTCTACCAACGGTCCTTTGGAGTAACCGGTCAGGCAGCAAGCAAGGTTGAGGCTCTGCCTCAAACTCCGCCAAAGGCAGGCCTTTGGAGTCCAATACTTAAAGAAAGCCGGGTCCAGGGGCGGCTCGCCCCCGGCGGGTCTGGGCGGAGCTGCCCGAAGGTTCCGACGACCCTCTTGGGTCGTTGGAAGGGGCAGCGGAGGGAGAGCCCAGCCTTGCTTCCTGACCGGTCAATATATGGGGCGTGGCGTTCGGAAGGCGGGGGATCAGGTGGTGAGGCGATGGGGGCTGGCGGCGCTGCTGTGCGCGTCGTGCGCGGGGCCGGTGGTGCCGCCGGTGGACACGGCGCGGCTGCCGCCTGGCGCGTTCGGGGCGGGCCGGGACCCGGACATGGCGGCGATCGAGCAATCCTCCGACGTCTTCGGGAGCGCGTCGCGGAGCTACGGCCAGCCGGGCGAGGCGGCGCGGGCGGCGGCGGCGGTGGAGTACCTGGGCGGCGCACTGGCCGCGAGCCCGCGCTGGGCGTGCCTGTCGGGCGTGGCAAGGGCGCAGATCCTGGTGGCGCGGGGCGAGCTGCGCCGCGTGCTGGGGGTGGCGCCGGGGACGCCGTCGCAGGTGCTCGTGGACGACCTGCTGCGCGCGGCGGACGCGGTGGCGGACAACGACCGGGCAGCGGCGGCGCGGGCGCTGTCGCCGCCGGCGTTCACGGCGCCAGGCACGGACACGCTGCGGCTGCTGGGCAACCTGCCCTACATGGAGGCGGTCACGGTGGGGACGATGCGGGTGAGCACGGAGGCCACGGCGGGGTCGTCGGACAGCGCCTGCTTCGGGCAGACATAGGCAAGCAAGGTTGAGGCTCTGCCTCAAACTCCGCCAAAGGGCGAGCCCTTTGGAATCCACTACTTCAGTAAAGCCGGTCCAGGGGGGGCTTCCCCCTGGCGGGTCCGGGCGTAGCTGGCCAAAGGTTCCGATGGCCCGCTTGGGCCATTGGAATGGCCGGCGGAGGGAAAGCCCAGCCTTGCTTCCTGCTCTCTCAGGCCGCGTGCCCGCGGACGAAGCTCCCCGGCGCGGCCTCGCCGTCGCGGCTGGGCGTGCGGGCGGGCACGGTCCTGCGGTCGCGGGCGGCGACCCAGCGCTGCCAGTCGGGCCACCACGACCCGGCCATCTCGGCGGCACCGCCGAACCAGGCTTCCGGCTCCTGCGGCAGGTCGGCGTGGAGCCAGTGGCTGTAGCGCCCGCTGGCCGGGGGGTTGACCACGCCGGCGAAGTGCCCGGACGCGGCGAGGACGAAGCGGCACTCGCCGCCGAGGTGGCGCGCGCCGCGGTAGACCGAGCGCCAGGGCGTGATGTGGTCGTCGCGGGCGGCGAGCACGTAGCAGGGCAGGTCGATCAGGCCAAGGTCGATCGGCACGCCGAGCAGCGTCAGGGCCTCGGGCCGGGCGAGCCGGTCCGCGCCGTAGAGCTGTCGCAGGTAGAAGGCGTGCAGGCCGGCGGGCACCGGCGTGGCGTCGCAGGTCCAGTGCAGCAGGTCGAACGGGAACGGGTCGTTGCCCGCCAGGTAGTTGTTCACCACGAACGACCAGATCAGGTCGTTGGCGCGCAGCAGGGTGAGCATGGCGGCGTGGTCGGGGCCGGTGGTGCCCCGCTCCCCGGCGGCCAGGAGCGCGGGCACGTCCTGCACGGGCATGTCCTGCGTAATCACCGGGGCACCCGGCCCGGCGCGGCGCGGGGGAGCGCCCAGGGCGGCGAGCGCGCCCTCGTCGATGAACACGCCAAGCTCGCCCGACTCGGCGAAGTCGAGCATCGTGGTGAGCAGGGTGAACGACGCGATGCGGCGGTCGCCCCGGCGCGCCATCGCGGCGAGGGTGGCGGCCAGCAGCGTGCCGCCGAGGCAGAGGCCGACGGCGTTGACCTCCGCCTCGCCGGTCAGGCGCAGGATGGCCTCGAGGGCAGCGAGCACGCCACGGCGCATGTAGTCCTCGAACGCCTCGCGCTCCGGCCCGTCGTCCGCGCCGGCGTCGTGGGAGGGACCGGGCGACCCGGGGGTCGCGGCGGCCGGGTCGGCGGGCACGGCGGCGTGCCCGGCCCAGCTCAGCATGAACACGGTGTGGCCCTGGCCGGTGGCCCAGCGGACGAAGCTGTTCCGCGGGCGCAGGTCGAGCGCGTAGAACTTGTTGGTCCAGTCCGGCACGATCATCAGCGGCCTGGCCAGCACGCGGGCGGTGGCGGGGCTGTACTGGATGAGCTGGAGCAGCTCGTTGTGGAACACGACGCGGCCAGGCGTGATGCCCACGGTCTCGCCGAGGCGGAAGGCGTCCAGCTCGGACAGGCGGATGGTCAGGCGATCGCGCCCGCGCTCGAGGTCCGTCAGCAGGTTGCTCAGGCCGCGCAGCAGGTTGTCGCCGCCGGTCTCCGCGGTGCGGCGCAGGATCTCGGGGTTGGTGAGCAGGAAGTTGGACGGGCTCATCGCCTCGACGAACTGCCGGGCGTAGAAATCCACCCTCTGCGCGGTGCGCGGGCTCAGGCCGTCGACGTGGCCCACGACGTCCTGCACGTAGCGGGCGGAGAGCAGGTAGGACTGCTTGATGAAGTCGAACACCTCTTCCTTCCAGGCGGGCTCCTTCCAGCCAGGCTCCTTACCGGCAGGCTCGCGCGGGCGGGCCTCCTGGGCGTCGGGGTCGATCGCCGGCGGGCCGTCGAGGCTCCAGAGGCGCCGCGTGGTGCTCTGCCAGAGGGTGAGGTAGTCCTGCCAGAAGCCGATCTGCGCCTGCACCAGCCCTGCGGGGTGGGCCATCAGCCGCGCCGTCATGTCCATGAACGCGCCGCCGATGTTGAGCGGGTCCGCCTCGCCGGTGCGCCCGGTGGCGGCGGGGTCGAGCACCTGCCGGCGCAGCCAGTCGCCCACCAGGCGGCGGGAGCGCTCCGCGACGTCGGCCATGGTGCGCCCGATCGCGAGCGGGCCTGCCGGACCCGCGCCGAAGGGGCCGGGCGTCGGCACGTCGTCCTGGTCGTCTCCTCGATCGGCCATTCAGGCCTCCTTTTCGTGGACCCCGCCGCCGCGCTACACCGTCTCGCGCAGGAACGCGGGCGGGCGCGGCGGACTGGGCCAGGCGCAGCCGGCGCACGCATCCGGTACATGAGATGGACACGCGGGCATCTGCGACAGGGAAGGCTAGGAGCGTGAACAGGATGCGGCAAGGCGGCTGCGCGCAACCGTCCCCGGCGCGCCACGAGGGGGTCGGATGCGCCTGCGAAGGCACGTGACGGCCCATGGGCGGCGGCGGGCGGCGGGGCGCGTGCTCGGGCTGCTGGCGCTCGGCGGGCTCGCGGGATGCGGCCAGAGGGTGACGCTGGATGCCCCGGTGCAGTGGTGGCACGACCTGGAGGGCGGCACGATCGCCCAGCAGCGTCCGCCGCCGCCGGGGATCGGGCTGCCCTACCCGAAGATCGGCACGGTGCCGGCGCGGCCGGTACTGCCGGACCTGGCCACGCGGATCGGGCAGACCGACCGGCTGGCGGCGCAGCGCGAGCAGGTGGAGCGCGCGGCGACCCGCACGCCGCTGCCGCCGCCCGGCGCCGCCACGGCGCAGGCGCTTGCGGCGCAGGGCGCGGGTGCGGCGCCGGGGACGCCGCCAGCCGCGCCAGTGCCCGCAACGCCGGCCGCGGCCGCGGCGGGAGCGCTGCCACCGGCCGCGAGCGTCGGCGCGGCGCCGGTCCCGCGTGTCCCGGGCAGGAGCGGCGGAGCCGTCGCGTCGGACGCCGCGCCGGCCGCGGCCACGCCCGATGCGGCGTCCCCCACGCCGGCGCCTGCGGAGCCGAGCGTCGCGAGCGCCACGCTGGCGGCGGCCAGCGCGCGCCCGCCGCCGGCCGCGCGCCCGGCGAAGACTCCGGCGGGCGGGCCTGTCGCGCCGGTGCAGCGTGCCACGCCGCAGGAGCTGGCCGTGCTGCAGGGGTCCGCGCCGGCGGCCGAGACGCCGCTCCTGGTGGCGGGGCGGGCCGCCGACGTCGGCGTCGTGCTGCCGCCGCTGGCGGCGGAGCCGCCGCCGCCGCCCTCGTTCGAGCTGGCCGCGGCGGACGGTGCGTCACCGATCGCAGGGCGGGCGGTCCCGTCCGCGCCGGGGCAGGGCGCGACGCCGCGGCCCGCCGCGGGGGAGCCGCTGTCGCGGGCCGCGCCGCAGGAGCCGCTGTCGCGGGCCGCCCCTCAAGAGCCGCTGTCGCGGCGGGGCACGCCGGTGCGGTTTCAGCCGGGCAGCGCGACGCTGCTGTCGGACCAGGCGGGCGTGCTGCGCGCGCTGGCGGCGCGGCGGGGGGCTGCGCCGGTGGCGGTCACCGGGTATGGCGACGCCGGCGCGGACACGCCGGACGCGCAATCCGACGCGCTGTCGCTGGGGCTGCGTCGGGCGCAGGCCATGTCGGCGGTGTTGGGCACCTATGGCGTGCCGGCCGGGTCGATCCGCATCGGCGCCGAAGCCTTCGGTCGCGGCGGCACCGTGCGGCTGATACACTGACCCGGCGCACAGGCGCCTGGCCTCGCCGGGCGTCCGCATCCCTCCTGCCGTCGAGCGTGCCATGACCGAAGAGTTCCACCGCATCCGCCGCCTGCCGCCCTACGTGTTCGCCGAGGTCAACCAGGCCAAGGCCGGGGCCCGCTCGCGCGGCGAGGACATCATCGACCTCGGCATGGGCAACCCGGACAGCCCGACGCCGCCGCACATCGTCGCCAAGCTGATCGAGACGGTCGCCGACCCGCGCTCCCACGGCTACTCGGTGAGCAAGGGCATCCCCGGCCTGCGCCGCGCGCTCGCCGGCTACTACGCGCGCCGCTTCGACGTGGGTCTGGACCCGGAGACCGAGGTGATCGCCACCATCGGCAGCAAGGAGGGCCTGGCGAACCTCGCGTCCGCGATCACCAGCCCCGGCGACACGATCCTGGTGCCCAACCCGTCGTACCCGATCCACCAGTTCGGCTTCGTGATCGCCGGCGCCTCCGTGCGCTCGATCCCCGCCGAGCCGGGCGAGGACATGCTGAGGGCGCTCGACCGCGCCGTGCGGCACTCGGTGCCCAAGCCCACGGCGCTGATCGTGAACTTCCCGTCCAACCCGACGGCGTTCATCGCCGACCTCGACTTCTACAAGGAGATCGTCGTCTTCGCGCGGCGCGAGGGCATCTGGGTGCTGTCCGACCTCGCCTACGCAGAGATCTACTTCGGCGACCGGGTGCCGCCGTCGATCCTGCAGGTGGACGGCGCGAAGGACGTCGCGGTCGAGTTCACCTCGATGTCCAAGACGTACTCGATGGCGGGCTGGCGGATCGGCTTCGCGGCCGGCAACGCCCGGCTGATCGCGGCGCTGGCGCGGATGAAGTCGTACCTGGACTACGGCGCGTTCACGCCGATCCAGGTGGCGGCGGTCGCGGCGCTCAACGGGCCGCAGGACTGCGTGGACGACATGCGCACCCTGTACCGCGAGCGGCGCGACGTGCTGATCCGCGGGCTGTCTGCGGCAGGCTGGGACGTGCCCTCGCCGGAAGGCTCGATGTTCGCCTGGGCGCCGATCCCGCCGCGCTACGCCCACCTCGGCAGCGTCGCATTCGCCAAGCTGCTGCTGGCGCGCGCCCAGGTCGCGGTGGCGCCGGGGCTCGGCTTCGGCGAGCACGGCGAGGGGTTCGTGCGCATCGGGCTGGTGGAGAACACCCAGCGGCTGCGGCAGGCGACACGCAACATCCGGGCGTTCCTGCAGGCGGACGGGGTCGCGGCGCCGAGCCTGGAGGGCGTGGGGTGAGCCGGGAAGAAAGCAAGGTTGAGGCTCTGCCTCAAACTCCGCCAAAGGCAGGCCTTTGGAATCCATTACTTAAGGAAGGCAATCCAAAGGCCCAGCCTTTGGCGGGTCTGGGCAGAGCCCAGCCTTGCTTGCTGGCCTGCCCGTGACCCTGCGTGTCGGCGTCGCCGGGCTCGGCACCGTGGGCGGCGGGGTGCTGCGCCTGCTGCGCGACAACGCGGCGCTGGTGGCGGCGCGGGCCGGGCAGCCGATCGTGGTGACGGCCGTGAGCGCGCGCGACCGCGGACGGGACCGCGGCGTGCCGCTCGACGGCGTGCGTTGGCACGAGGATGCGTCGGCGCTGGCCGAGGACCCGGGCGTGGACGTGGTGGTCGAGCTGATCGGCGGGTCGGAAGGTCCGGGGCGGGCGCTGGTGGAGGCGTCGCTGCGGGCGGGCCGGCCGGTGGTCACCGCGAACAAGGCGCTGCTGGCGGTGCACGGGGCGGAGATCGCGGCGCTGGCGGAGCGCAGGGGCGTGATGCTGGGCTTCGAGGCGGCGGTGGCGGGCGGCATCCCCGTGATCAAGGCGCTGCGCGAGGGCCTGGCGGGCAACCGGATCGCGCGCGTGGCCGGCATCCTGAACGGGACCTGCAACTACATCCTGACCACGATGCGCGAGAGCGGGCGCGACTTCGCCGGCGTGCTCGGCGAGGCGCAGGCGCTGGGCTACGCGGAGGCGGACCCGTCGTTCGACGTGGACGGGGTGGACGCGGCGCACAAGCTGGCGATCCTGGCGGCCCTGGCGTTCGGGCGTCCGGTGGCGTTCGAGGAGCTGCACGTCGAGGGCATCCGCCAGGTCTCGGCGCTCGACATCGCGTTCGCCGAGGAGCTGGGGTTCCGCATCAAGCTGCTGGGGATCGCGGAGCTTGGCGAGCGCGGCGTGCTGGCGCGGGTGCACCCGTGCATGGTGGCGCGCGACGCGTCGCTGGCGCGGGTGGAGGGCGTGTTCAACGCGGTGGTGGCGGAGGGCGACTTCATCGGGCGGCTGATGCTGGAGGGGCGCGGCGCGGGGGCGGGGCCGACGGCGTCGGCGGTGGTGTCGGACCTGGTGGACCTGGCGCGGGGGCGTGTCGTGCCGGTGTGGGGGGTGGCGTCGGCGGCGCTGTCGCACAGCCCGGCGGCGGCGATGGCCGACCGGGTCGGCGCGTTCTACCTGCGGCTGATGGTGCGCGATCGGCCGGGGGTGATCGCGGACGTGGCGGCCGCGCTGCGTGACCACGAGGTGTCGGTGGCCTCGATGCTGCAGCACGGGCAAGGGCCCGCGGAGCACGGGCGGGCGCCGGGCGAGGCGGTGGCGATGGTGCTGGTCACGCACGAGACGCGCGAGCGGGACATGGCGGCGGCGCTGGGGGCGGTGGCGGGGCTGGAGGCGGTGCTGGAGCGGCCGGCGCTGATCCGGATCGAGGCGGGGTAGGCGGGCAGGCAAGGCTGAGGCTCTGCCTCATCCGCCAAAGCCAGGCCTTTGGAATCCACTCCTTAAGTAAGGCCGGTCCAGGGCGGCTCGCCCTGGCGGGTCCAGGGCAGAGCCCTGGCCTTGCTTCCCGACAGGTTAACGCCGCTGGCCCTCAGTCGTCGCGGTGCACGCGCTCCATCCGCTCGTGGCGTTCCTGCGCCTCGATCGACAGCGTGGCGATCGGCCGTGCCTCCAGGCGCTTCAGCCCGATCGGCTCGTCGGTCTCCTCGCAGTATCCGTATGCGCCGCTTTCCAGCCGGACCAGGGCCTGGTCGATCTTGGAGATGAGCTTGCGGGCGCGGTCGCGGGTGCGCAGCTCGAGCGCGCGGTCCGTCTCGACGCTGGCGCGGTCGGTGATGTCGGCCTCGTGGATGCCGCCTTCCGACAGGCTGGCGAGCGTGCCGTCCGCCTCGCGCAGCAGGTCGGAGCGCCAACGCAGCAGCTTGCGTCGGAAATACTCGACGTGAAGCGGGTTCATGAATTCTTCGGCTTCGGAAGGTCGGTAGTCGGCCGGCAGCGTGATCATCATGCGCAGACGGGTCCTCACTGGCGTGCTCTTGCCGAAGCGACGGCCTTATAGCCATGCAACCCGGATGAGCCAAGAACTACCGCAGCGTGTCCCGACAGTGTCACCGTACTGCGTCGCCCGGGACACACCCCGGCGTGATGTCGGGCAGGCCGCGGCGCGCCAGCTCCAGCCGCGCGCGCAGCGCCACGGAGCGCAGCACGGCGCCCAGCGCGGGGTCCGCGGCGGCCGGCATCGACTGCAGCAGCGCGCCCAGCCGGCCCAGCGTCGCCTCGCCTGCGTCGCCTGACAGCAGCGCGCGTTGCAGCGCGGCCAGCTCCTCCAGAAGGTCGCGGCCATGCCGCCGTGCCTCGCGGTCGCGCGTCGCGCCATCCCCGATCGAGGCGGCCGTCTCCTGCAGGGCCAGCAGGGCATCCAGGCCGCGGGCAGGCGCCGTGGCGGCGGCCGTGCCGGCCGCGCCAGTCGGCTCCGCGGGCAGCCGGAACGCGGCGCCGGACGCGGCGGTGGCGGCCGGGCGAGCCGTCTCCGTCGCGTGGATCGTCGCCGCGGGTCCGATCTGCATCCTGACTCCTTTCGCCCTGCCCGTCCTGCCGGCCGGCAGGAAGTGCCGGGCCGCCGCTCACGAATCCGCCCGGAAATCCGGCGCTGCGCGGTGGCACGAGTGTTGCGCTGCACGTCGCGTCCGCAGGATGGGCGCAAATGATTTACATTCCGGAAAGGACTGCCGTGCGATTTCTGGTGCTGCTGGTGCTTCTGCTGCTCGCCGTGCCGGCCTCGGCGCAGGTCCGCATCAAGGACATCGCCGACGTCGAGGGCGTGCGCTCGAACCAGCTCGTCGGCTACGGGCTGGTGGTCGGGCTGAACGGCACCGGTGACCGCCTCGACAACGCAGTGTTCACCCGGGAGTCGCTGATCGGCATGCTCGAACGGCTCGGCGTCAACACCCGCGACCAGCAGACCAAGCTGCAGACCAAGAACATCGCCGCGGTGATGGTCACGGCCGAGCTGCCGGCGTTCGCGCGCAGCGGCGGGCGCATCGACATCACCGTCTCCGCGATCGGCGACGCCTCCAGCCTGCTCGGCGGCCAGTTGCTGGTCACGCCGATGCTGGCGGCCGACGGCGACGTCTATGCGGTGGCGCAGGGCGCGCTCGTCACCAGCGCGTTCTCCGCCCGCGGTGCGGCGGCGTCCGTCACCCGCAACGTGCCGACCTCGGCCCACGTCGCCAACGGCGCTACCGTGGAGAAGGAGGTGCCCTTCGCGCTGGGGACGGGCAGCGCGATCCGGCTCGGCCTGCGCAACCCCGACCTCACCACGGCGATGCGCATGGCCGACGCGATCACGCGGGCCGGCTTCGGGGCGCGCGCGTCCGACCCGCATACGGTGGAGCTGTCGCTGGCCGGGCGCGACGTGGTGTCGAGCCTGGCGCGCATCGAGGAGCTGACGGTGACGCCCGACAACGCCGCGGTGGTGGTGATCGACGAGACCAGCGGCACGATCGTGATGGGCGCCAACGTGCGCATCTCCACGGTGGCGATCGCGCAGGGCAACCTGACGATCCGGGTCAGCGAGGCGCCGCTGGTGAGCCAGCCCGGCCCGCTGTCGAACGGCCAGACCACGGTGGTGCCGCGCTCCAGCGTCACCGTGGACACCCAGAACGACCGCAAGCTCGGCGTTCTGCCGGCGCAGCCCACGCTGCGCGACCTGGTGGGCAGCCTGAACGCCATGGGGATCGGGCCGCGCGACCTGATCAGCATCCTGCAATCCATCAAGGCCGCAGGCGCGCTGCAGGCCGACCTCCAGGTCCGCTGATGAGCATCATCCAGCCCGTCCCCGCCACCACGGTCACGCCCGAGCAGCAGCAGAAGACCTGGGCGGAGGCGCAGAAGTTCGAGGCCATGGCGCTCAATGAGATGCTGGCGCCGATCTTCGGCACCGCGGACACCTCGAAGAGCATCTTCGGCGGCGGCGAGGGCGAATCCACCTGGCGGCCGATGCTTGTTAGCGAAATGGCAAAGAAGATCGCGTCTTCTGGTGGCCTTGGGCTGGCGCAGCCGGTCTACCAGCAGATGCTGCGCATGCAGGAGAACGGGGGAGGACGCGGACGATGAGCAACGCTCTGATGCTGGCGGCGCACGCGCTGGGCGAGGTGCTGACGGCCGAGAATGCCGCCCTGGCCGCGCACGACCATGCCGCCGCGACCAGGCTTCTCGGCGAGAAGCAGCGCCTGATCGCGGCCTTCGACCGTGCGCGCGCGGGCACGGTCCCGCTGCTCGACGGCCCGGCCCGCGACGAGGCGCACGCCGTCGGCCTGGAGCTGCAGGCGCTGGCCGGCCGCAACATCGCGCTGCTGGAACAGGCGATGCAGGTGCAGTCGCGCGTCATCGGCATCGTCGCCGACGCAGCCCGCCGGCAGGCCCACGCCGCCGTGCCGGGCTATGGCCGTTCCGGCCGGCTTCCTGCCGTGTCGCGCCCCGACGCCTACGCCATGGTGTCTCGCGTCTGAACCGCACGGTTTCTTGGAGCAGGCGAGCAAGCAAGGTTGAGGCTCCGCCTCAAACTCCGCCAGGGGGAGGCCCCCTGGACCGCCTTCCCTAAGTAAGGCCGGTCCAGGGGCGGCTCGACCCTGGCGGGTCTGGGCGGAGCCCAGCCTTGCTTGCTGACAGGTCCAGCGCCTGTGCCTGCGGGCCGCGAGGGGCTGTGCGGGTGGGTGCCCGGGTGTAGGGTTAAACGGATGAGCGAGATCGTCTTCTTTGTTCCGCCCTCGTTCGAGACCGCCGGTGGCGGCAGCGCCTACAACCGGCATCTGATCGCCGCGCTTCGTGGCCTGGGATGCGGCGTGGCCACGGCCGCGGTCGCGAGCCACGCCGAGGCAGGCCAGGGCTGGGCCGCGCTCGCGGGTTCGGCCGTCGGCGTGATCGACGGCATGGTGCTGCCGCACTTCGATGCAGGCGTCGGTGCGCCCTGGCTGGACGGGCGGGCGGCGGCGCTCGTCCATCATCCCACGGCGCTGGCCGAGCCTGCCTGCCGCGACATGATCCGCGCTGCGGAGTGCCGGGTGCTGCCGCGTCTCGGCCGCGTGGTGGCCACCAGCGAGGGCGTCGGCGCGCGTTTGGTTGCCGAGTTCGGTGTGCCGGCGCAGCGGCTGCGCGTGGTCGTGCCCGGCCTCGCCGACCTGGCGCGCAGCCCGGGGTCAGGACAGGCCACCTGCCACATCCTGTCCGTGGGCCGCCTCGCGCCGCGCAAGGGCCACGACGTCCTGCTGCGCGCCCTGGCCCGCCTGCCCGACCTGGACTGGCGCCTGACGATCGCCGGGGACAGCCATGGCGAGGCCGCCTGGGTCGAGGGGCTGGGCACGCTCGCCGCCGGGCTGGAGATCGGGCGCCGGGTGGAGCTGCTGGAACGGCCGGCCGGCGCGGCGCTCGAACGGCTCTGGGAAACGGCGGACCTGTTCGCCCTGGCATCGCGGCGCGAGACCACCGGGGTCGCCGTCGCGGAGGCGCTGCGCCGCGGAGTCCCTGTGGCGGTCACCGGCTGCGACGCGCTGCCCGAGGGCGTGGGCGTGTCATGCCCGCCCGAGGACAACGCCGCGCTGTCCTGCTGCCTGCGGCGCATGATCTTCGACCGCGCGCTTCGGCAGCACATGTCCGAGACGGCCTGGACGGCGGGGCAGGACCTGCCGGGATGGCCGGCGCAGGCCCGGCGCTTCCTCGACGCCCTCGCGGCGGGCGAAGAGGGCTCCCACGCCGTCGGCGAGCGGATGTGACAGGCAAGGCCAGAGGCTCTGCCTCTGGACTCCGCCAAAGGCTCGCCTTTGGAATCCAATTGCTTCAGTAAATCGGTGTCCAGAGGCCTTGGCCTTTGGCGGGTCTGGGCGGAGCTGCCCAAAGGTTCCAATGGCCCGCTTGGGCCATTGGAAGGGGCAGCGGAGGGAGAGCCCAGCCTTGCTTGCCGACGGGTGCCGCGGGCTTCAGCCAGCCGGCACCCCCACGTTGTCCAGCAGCCGCACCGAGCCCAGCCGCGCCGCGACGATCAGCCGCAGGCCGCCGCCCGGCACGGCTGCCGGGTCGCAGGCGTCGCGCAGGCTGTCCGGCTCGACGAGCGCGAGGTAGTCCACCCCGAAGCCGGCCGCCGCGAGGTCCTCCCTCGCCCGTGCCAGCGCCGGCCCGGCCGCACCCGCCTGCCGCTCCGGCCCGCCTGCGAGTGCGGCGATCTCGGCCGCCGCCCGGCGCAGCGTCGCCGGGAGCAGCGGTGCGACGCGGCGCTCGGCCTCGGACAGGAAGCGGTTGCGTGACGACAGGGCCACCCCGTCCGCGTCGCGCTGCGTGGCCACCCCCACCACCTCGACCGACAGGCAGAGGTCCGCGACCATGCGGCGCACCACCTGGAGCTGCTGCCAGTCCTTCTCGCCGAAGAACGCGCGCTGCGGCCCGACCTGGCCGAACAGCTTGGCGACCACGGTGGCGACTCCCCGGAAATGCCCCGGCCGCTGCGCGCCCTCCCAGCCCAGGGCGGGGCCGGCCGGCACGATCTGCGTGGCGTCTCCGGGTGGATACATCGTCGCCACCGCCGGCAGCCAGGCCAGGGCGCAGCCGGCATCGCGCAGCTTGTCGAGGTCGCCGGCCTCGTCGCGCGGGTAGCGCGACAGATCCTCCGCGGGGGCGAACTGCAGCGGGTTGACGAAGATCGAGGCCACCACCGACCCGCACTCCCGCCGCGCCGCCGCCGCCAGCGCCAGGTGCCCGTCGTGCAGCGCGCCCATCGTCGGCACCAGCCCGACCGGCGCGTCGAGCCCTGCCCGGGCCGCTGCGAGTTCCGCCAGGGTACGCGCGATCCGCATGCCGATCCTCCTCGCCGCTGCCTGCCGGACACGGGCCGGCGCGTCGGTGCCGTGTCGCCAGGCCCGGTCTGGCGGGTCGCGGCGGCCACGACAAGTGCGTGACATCGGCCTCCGGACACCCCAAATGAAAGATCACGGCTGGATTACGGCGGGACGCATGACGCGCCGGCGTGGCGCGCCGCATCGCGATGGCCGGCAGGGGATCGCTGCAATGCCCGACATGACGCCTCCGGTCCGCTGGGAAGCCGACCGCACGCCAAGACCGACCGCATGGCCGCAGCCGCCGCTTCCCGTGGCGATGGCGCGCGGCGCCGCGGGGCGCTGCCCGGCCTGCGGCGAGTCCCCGCTGTTCGCAGGCTTCCTCAGGATCGCGCCGGGCTGCCCGCGATGCCACGCACCGCTCGGCGACGTCCCCGCCGATGACGCGCCGCCGTATTTCACCATCGTCATCGTAGCGCACGTGGTGATCGGCCTCATGGTGGTGGTCGAGCAGACCTGGGCGCCGCCGCTGTGGCTGTATGCCGCGACCTTCCTGCCCTTCACCCTGGTGCTGACGCTGGCGCTCATGCGCCCGGTGAAGGGCGCCACGGTGGGGCTGATGCTGCGCCTGGGCCTGCAGCGCGACGCGGCCGATTCGGTCGGCGCCACGGCCCTGTTCCCGGCTGGCATGTCGCGTGCGCCGGGTGCCGCGGCGGGGGCCGGCAGGCCTCATGCCTGAAGCGGTGCTGCCGCCGCTCTCGGCCGACACGCAGAGGCTGTCGCGCGTGGTGCTGGAGGGCGAGGCGCTGGGCCGGCTGTCGCCGCTGCAGGAGGCCGACCGCGCCCAGGCGGTCACCGACCTCTCCGCCGGCAACCTGTTTTCCCCGCCGGGCCAGGTCGGGCCGTTCGCGCTGCACCTGTCCGTGCAGGAGGGCCGGCTGGTGCTCGACGTGCGCGACGAGGCGGACCGCAGGCTGATGGCGACGCTGCTGGCGCTCGGGCCGTTCCGCCGCCTCATCAAGGACTACCAGCTTCTGGTCGACAGCCACGTCAAGGCGGTGGAGGAAGGCCGCGAGGCGCGCATGGAGGCAATCGACATGGGCCGGCGCGGCCTGCACAACGAGGGCGCAGAGCTGCTCGTGCAGCGCCTGGACCGCAAGATCGCCATCGACTTCGAGACCGCGCGCCGCCTGTTCACCCTGGTCTGCGTCCTGCACCAGCGTATCTGATGCGCCTCCGAGTGACCTGTGAAGCAAGCAAGGTTGAGGCTCTGCCTCAAACTCCGCCAAAGGGCGAGCCCTTTGGAAACACTTACTTAAGTAAGGCCGGTCCAGGGGCGGCTCGCCCCTGGCGGGTCTGGGCGGAGCTGGCTAAAGGTTCCGATGGCCCGCTTGGGCCATTGGAATGGCCAGCGGAGGGAGAGCCTAGCCTTGCTTCCTGACAGGTTGCCCTCAGGGACCGCTGGCGTGACATTCCTTACGAGAGGCCGGCAGGCATGAAGATCGACGGCGTTCCCACCCGAAGCGTGTGGCTGGACGAGGACGGCTGGGCGCTGCGGATCATCGACCAGACCCGGCTTCCCTGGTCGCTGGACACGCCGCGCCTCGTCGACAGGGACGAGGTCGCGACCGCGATCCGCACCATGCAGGTGCGCGGCGCCCCGCTGATCGGCGCCGTGGCCGCCTACGGCCTCGCCCTGGCAGTGCGCGAGGACCCGTCGAGCGAGGCGATGGAGCGCGACGCCGCCCTGCTGCTGGCGACGCGGCCGACCGCGGTGAATCTCGGCTGGGCGCTGGACCGGATGCTCACCCGCCTGCGCAACACCCGGCCGGAGCAGCGCGCCGCCGTCGCCTACGCCGAGGCCGGGGCGATCGCGGACGAGGACGTGGCGCAGAACGAGGCGATCGGCCGCCACGGCGCGGAGCTGATCGCCGAGGCGGCGCAGCGCACGCTCGGGCGTGCCGTCAACGTGCTCACGCACTGCAACGCCGGCTGGCTCGCCACGGTGGACTGGGGCACCGCGCTGGCGCCGATCTACCGGGCGCACGACTCCGGCATTCCCGTGCATGTCTGGGTCGACGAGACCCGGCCGCGCAACCAGGGCGCGGCGCTCACCGCCTACGAGCTGGGCAAGCACGGGGTCGCGCACACCGTGGTCTCGGACAACGCCGGCGGGCACCTGATGCAGCACGGGCGGGTCGACCTGGTGATCGTCGGCACCGACCGCGTCACCCGCACCGGCGACGTCGCCAACAAGATCGGCACCTACCTTAAGGCGCTGGCCGCGCACGACAACGGCGTGCCGTTCTGGGTCGCGCTGCCGTCCACCACCATCGACTGGGCCGTGTCGGACGGGGTGGCGGAGATCCCGATCGAGGAGCGCCCGGCCGAGGAGGTGACCACGGTGACGGGGCGCGCGGCGGGCGGCGAGGTGGTGCGGGTGCAGGTCACGCCGGACGGCAGCGCGGCAGCCAACCCGGCGTTCGACGTGACGCCGGCGCGCCTGGTCGGCGGGCTGATCACCGAGCGGGGCCGCTGCGCCGCAAACGCCGCGGGGCTCGCAGGGCTGTTCCCCGAACGGGCTTGAGGCCCCCGGCTGGGTGAAGCAAGCAAGGTTGAGGCTCTGCCTCATCCGCCAAAGGCTCGCCTTTGGAGTCCACTCCTTAAAAGAAGCCGGTCCAGGGTGGGCTTCCCCCCTGGCGGGTCTGGGCAGAGCCCAGCCTTGCCTTCGGGTCCTCACCCCGGGGTCACCTCTGCGGCGGCACGCCCCATTGTTCCTCGTAGCGTCGTCGCGCGGCGCGCAGGGCCGCTTCCTGGGCGTGGTCGTGCTGGTCCAGGGCGACCCGGATCAGCACCGGGACGATCTCCGCCAGCAGCCAGCCCACCGCGCACGCCGCCCAGGCCGCCCCGAGCACGCCGACGTCGCCCAGCAGCGCCAGGGCATTGGCCGTGCCGTCGCCCGCGCGCCAGAGCCGGAGCACCGGGCCGATCGACAGCGCCGCCCCGAACAGCGCGACCGAGCGTGCCACCGGGCGCCCCGTCGCCCCGTCGCTGAGCAGCGCGGGCACCAGCGGCGCCATGAGGCCGCCGAGCAGCAGCAGCGTCGCCGGCGACACCGCGAGCAGCAGGCCGCACCCCATGCCCTGCAGCCAGCGCAGCGAACCGGACCGGCGCACGGAACCGCCGCCCGCCTGCGAGGCGCCCCGAACGCTCACGGCGTGCCGCGCCGGACCTGCGGCGGCGCGCTCACGACAGCACCGCCAGCATCAGGAAGCCCGCGGCGAGCACCAGGCCGATGCTGCCGACCACGTCGCGCCCGGTGCGGCGCGCCATGTCGAGGCGGCCCGCGCGCAGTGCGGCGAGGGCAGCCAGCCGTGTGTCGATCCGGATCACCTCGGCATAGGCGAGGTCGGCCTCGGCCTGGTCGCGGTTGGCCGCGGCATCGTCGTTCAGCAGATCGACCATGTCGTGCAGCAGGCCCTGCGCCGCCAGCTCGGCCAGCCGCGCGGCCAGGCGGTCCCGGGTCTCGCTGTTCTGCCAGGCGGACAGGTCGGACAGCCCGCCGCGCAGCAGCCAGCCGGCCAGCGCGGGCATCGGCCCCACCTTCAGGCGCTGCTGCAGGAGGCCGAGCAGCTCCGCCTGGCGCATGGCGGCGCCGGGCAGGACGGCGCCGTCCTGGCGCTGGCCGTGCCGCGCGGCGACGAAGGCCAGCATCTCGCCGTCCAGCGGCAACGGGGCGGAAGTCGCATCGGATGTCGGGCCGCCCAGGGTCGCCACACCCTGGCCCCCGCCCTCCTGCGCCACGGCCTCGAGCGCCAGCAGCAGGTCCGCAAGCCGGACCGCCACGTGCCGTCCCAGCGCCGGCGAGGCGCAGGCCTGCAGCGGGTTCAGCTCGTAGATCAGCCGGGCCACGGCGGCGCCGGGCAGGGCCGACGCCGTGCCGGCCTTGGCGGCGGACTCGGAGCCGAGCAGCAGGCGGTGCCTGCGCGCCTCCATGCGCATCCCTTCCGGGTCGCTTCGTTCCGGACGCAGGCGAGCCCAGCCGACCATCGCCTCGGAGGCGACCAGCTCCTGCAGGGTGCCCAGCGTCGCGCTGTCCTGCCGCGCCCCCACCAGGGCCGGTCCCAGCCCGTCCGGCCAGAGCGACACGCCGCGCCAGCACAGCGGCGCCAGCGGATCGAGCACCGCCACCGCGCGCATGATCCCCAGCGGCTCGCTCGTCCGCCCGCCGGCGCCGGGCCCGGCGAGCGCGGCCTCCAGCCTGGTGGCCAGCACGTTGTTCGCCAGCGCCCGGCGCAGCCAGGTCGTCACGGCCCCGTCCTGCAGCAGCGCCGCGGCCGGCTCCGGGTGCTGCGCCATGGCCAGCGCCAGGCCGCGGGCGCTCCAGGCCTGCACCGGTCCGACGGCGAGGCCGCGCTCGGCGGGACGCGGCATGCGCACGATCGAGCGCCGGGAGCGGGACGCGCCGGAGTCGCACAGCAGGGCGGGCGCGGGCCTGTGTTCCGGGTCCTCGGCCAACATGGCGCGCAGCAGCTCGGCAAGCGCCGGCGGCAGCGCCTCGCGGCCGACCAGGGCGTCGTAGCTGCCGAGCTCCACCTTGCGGCGCAGGATCGCCGTGTCGTCGAGCCGCGCCAGCGGCGCGCGTCCCAGCGCCAGGACCAGCAGCACCACGCCGAGCGCATAGACGTCGTCGACGATGTCGCCGTCGCCGCGCCCCGATCCGAGGCAGAGCTGCGAGGCGGGCGGCTCGAACAGGGCGGGCTGCAGGCTGGCGGGCGGCTCTGCCCAGGCCGGGCCCAGCACCACGTCGCCGGCGCTGTCGCGGAACAGGTTGTCGGGCCGGATCGCGCGGTGGGTGAGGCCGAGTGCCGCGAGTGCCGCGAGCGTGGCCGCCGCGGGGCGCAGCACCCTGGCGAGCAGCTCCTGCTCGTCCCACGGCGAGGCGGCGGCGGACAGGGCCGGTCCGGGCGGCGCCGGCACCACCACCCAGGCCGCACCGGCGAACCCACCGTGTCCGAGCGGTGGCAGCAGCCGGGGGATCGCCGCCTCCGCGAGGGCGAGGATCGCGCCGGCGCGCGGGGGTGCCGCCGGCAGGACGCGCAGCGCCGCCAGCGCGCCCTGGGTCTGCCGGGCACGATCGCTCGCCCGCACGGCGCGCAGGCCGGGCGAGAGGAACTCGGCGGGGCGGTCGGGTTCGGGGACGTAGCGCCCGGCGATGGGCGCGTCTCGCGGCTCTGATGCCATGGTGGGTCGCTTCGTCGTTCTGACGCGCCACCCTGGGCCACGGCCGGATAACCGCTGGTTAACGCGGCTCACCCCAGAGGGCGTTGTGTACGAACCCGCCGGACGCGCCCGTGCCTGCGTCCGCTGTCCCGGTCCGGGCTGCCGGGCGGCGGGGCACCATGGTGGCGGGGAACTTCACCCATCCGGGGTGCCTGGCCATCCAGTCGAGCGGTGGCGGGTCGCCGTGCGGCACGAACAGGAACGGGGTCGCGCGGCAGGAGCGGCGGGGAACAAGGCCGCCGAGTGCGGCTCAGTCGAGGAAGCCGACGCGGCGCTCGGCAATGCCGGTGGTGGTGCGGTAGCGATCAACGCGCATCCCGTGGATCGGTGTGATGGGGTCGCGGAACGTCATGCCAGTGCAGCCGGAGTGCAGCACGCGCGCGGCCAGGGCGTCGGTGACGAGAGTGAAGCAGGTTGTCTCGTCTGGGCGGAAGATCTCGGTCCTCGGCTGAAAGCCTTCGAGCAGAACGAATAGATCGACCCAATCGACGGACTTCAGGGTCGTCTCGGGAATGTGCGGGAAGAATGCGTTAACTTTGTATTCCGAGCGGTCCATGTCCATAACGGGCTGTTGGGCGAGGAGGTGCATCCTTCTGTAATCCTGGACGCGCACCGCCTCGCCGCCGGCGACCAGGTCCACGGGCAGAAACTGGAGGACTTCGGGTGGCTGTGCCAGGATGTCGCGGAGCCGCCGCGAGCAGAACTCGTGGCGACCGAAGCTGAAGTAGTCGGGCGCGTAGTCCGCATCCGCCATGACCAGAAGGATGGGCGGGAAGTCGTCAGGCAGGGGGAGTTCATGGAGGTCGGAGCGTCCGCTGGCAATCCTGATCTCGCGTTTCCTGAGGCTGACGTCGTCGTCGTTCCGCACGCCGAGCGTCCCGTCCCGAGCCAGGAGCCTGTCGAACTGCGCGACGGTGCGCAGGTCCTCTTTTAGCATCCAGATCGGCGGGAACTCGCTCGGGTCGGAGAAGTGGACCTTCCTGTCAGGCTTGCGCCTCCGACGCGGGCTGGTCATTCTCAGTCACCCTTTTCATCCCGTGTAGAGACTGGCGGAAGGTCCTCTCCGCGTTTTCCAGAGCCCTCCTCGCGGCTTGATCGTACTCCGGCGATCCCTTTGCAAGCTCTGAATTTTCGAGATCGGCCTCGATATTTTTTGCAGCCTCAAGCGCCATGTCGTTCCATTCTGGGTGTCGGTTGTCGTGGACAGGCCGCTCTATGTTTGTCTCCTTGTGCAGTTTTGTCTGTGCATCTGGCGAGGCGGGCAGGGCGACCATGTTCGACGACCCATCCATACGCCAGCCGGCCCGCACGGCCGCCGCGACAAGTCGTGGAAAGCGCTTCGCGACTGCCACCGCGAACAGGTGGTGCGCTCTCCACTCGTCGTCCTGCAAGGCGCCGGTGACCTTCGGGTCCGCGACCCTGGCGCCCTTGCGTGCGCGTGAGGAATGGGTCTTCGCCCCGCCTTCCAGGCCTTCGTTGCGGTCGTGGTGGAAGACGGTGGGAGCCGCTTGCTCCGGGATGGGTGTGGAGAGCAGGTGGGGCACTGGGTCCGCCTGCGGCAGGCCGGGCAGGTCCGGGATGGGCGGCGCGGGCGGCAGGCCTGTGTCGGCGGGCCTGTCGGGCGCGATGGGAGTCGGCACGAGGCCGGGGTTTGCCGGGAGCGTCGGCGGAAGCGGCGTGGCGGGCTGGGCCTTCAACGAGCGCGCCTGCTCGCGCGGCATATACTGCCAGACCAGGATGCCTTCGACGACCACGAGGACGAGCACAAGCGCCTCGGGGGCGAGCGGAACCGCGATCGCCGCCGCGGCGGCGGGGGCGTATGCGTCCAGCACCCCGGGGATCGCCGCGGCTCCCCCGGCCGTCGTGCCGAGGATGGCCGCGTCCATGATCGGCATGGCGAGCGGCGCGGCCGGGCGCGCGTGCGCCTGCGCTCCCGTCCCGGCCCGGACCGCCGGGCGGCGCGGCACCATGGTGGCGGGGAACTTCACCCATCCCGGGTGCCTGGCCATCCAGTCGAGCGGCAAGGGATCGCCGTGCGGCATGAACAGGAACGGGGTTTGCAGGTCGCCGGGACCGGGTCTGCCGTGGTCGTCTTCCGCCATGGCGACTGCCTCCGCGGTTAGGCAGTTACTAACATTATGAGAAAATAGTCTCAAGCATGACTGCCGTTCGTGGCGTGCCGCCGCCGCGTGGCTCCCGTTGCGCCGGGGTCCGGGGGGCGGCTTCGTTCCTCGGCCTTCCTGCGCTTTTGGTTGGCCCGTGCCATGATGCGGCGTATGGGCGTGGACGGGTTCGGAAAGGACAGCGGAATGAGCGACGCGGCGGGCTACCAGGCGGGCGACCGCAACCTGGCGCTGGAGCTGGTGCGGGTGGTGGAGGCGGCGGCGCTGGCGGCGTCGCACTGGATGGGCCGCGGGCAGAAGAACGAGGCCGACGGCGCCGCGGTGGAGGCGATGCGCCGGGCGTTCGACACGGTGGCGATCGACGGCACCGTGGTGATCGGCGAGGGCGAGATGGACGAGGCGCCGATGCTCTACGTCGGCGAGAAGGTCGGCTCGGGCGGGCCGGCGATGGACATCGCGGTCGACCCGCTGGAGGGCACGACGCTGACCGCGAAGGGCGGGCCGAACGCGATCACCACGGTGGCGCTGGCAGAGCGCGGCAACTTCCTCAACGCGCCCGACATCTACATGGACAAGATCGCGGTGGGCGGGGGCCTGCCCGACGGCGTGGTCGAGCTGGACTCGCCGATCGAGGCGAACCTGCGCAACCTGGCGCGCGCGAAGGGGCGCGAGATCGGCGACCTGGTGGTGTGCACGCTGGACCGCGAGCGCCACGAGGAGCTGATCGCGCGCGTGCGCGCGGCGGGCGCGCGGATCATCCTGCTGTCGGACGGCGACGTGGCCGGGGTGATCGCGACCGCGCAGCCGGAGAGCGGCGTGGATCTCTACGTGGGCTCCGGGGGCGCGCCGGAGGGCGTGCTGTCGGCCGCAGCGCTGCGCTGCGTCGGCGGGCAGATGCAGGGGCGCCTCGTGTTCGAGGACGACGCCCAGGTCGAGCGCGCCCGCGCGATGGGGATCACTGAGCCGGGGCGGATCTACGGCATCGCCGACATGGCGAAGGGCGACGTGATGTTCGCGGCGACCGGGGTGACGTCGGGCGCGATGCTGCGCGGCGTGCGGCGCTACGGGCACGGGGCGACGACGCACTCGATCGTCATGCGGTCGAAGTCGGGGACGGTGCGGATGATTGAGGCGCAGCACAACTTCGACACCAAGACCTGGGCGCCTTCGACCTGACAGGACAGCAAGGTCGGGCTCTCCCTCCGCCTGTCATTCCAACGGCCCAAGCGGGCCATCGGAATCTTTGGCAGGCTACGCCCGAACCCGCCAGGGGCGAGCCGCCCCTGGACCGGCGCAATAAAGGTCTTCTTCGTCATGCCGGTCCAGGGCGGCTCGCCCTGGCGGGTCCAGGGCAGAGCCCTGGCCTTCCTTGCTGACCGCCTCGGACCCCGGCAGCCTGACCGGCCGCCGGTGGGTGTGGCGCGACGCCGAGGACCGGCTCGGCCTGGCGCTGGCCGAGCGTCTGGGCGTGCCCGAGCTGGTGGGCCGGCTGCTGGCGGGCCGCGGCGTGGGCGTGGCGGGGGCGGCGGACTTCCTGGAGCCGACGCTGCGGGCGCTGCTGCCGGACCCTTCGGTGCTGGCGGACATGGAGGCGGCGGCCGAGCGCCTGGTGCGCGCGGTGCGGGCCGGCGAGTGCGTGGCGGTGTTCGGCGACTACGACGTGGACGGGGCGTGCAGTGCCGCGGTCGTCACGCTGCTGCTGCGCGGGCTGGGCTGCGAGGTGCGCACGCACGTGCCGGACCGGCTGCGCGAGGGCTACGGGCCGAATGCGGCGGCGCTGCGCGCGCTGGCGGCGGCGGGCGCGCGGCTGATCGTGTGCGTGGACTGCGGGGCGGCGGCGGGCGACATCCTGGACAGCGTGGCGGGCCTCGCCGAGGTGGTGGTGCTGGACCACCACAAGTTCGAGGGCGCGCTGCCGCGGGTGGTGGCGACGGTGAACCCGAACCGGCCGGACGACGGGTCCGGCCTGGGCGGGCTGTGCGCGGCGGCGATCGCGTTCCTGGCCGCCGTCGCGGTGGTGCGCGTGCTCCGGCGCGAGGGGTTCTTCGGCGCGAGGGCGGCGCCGGACCTGCTGGGGCTGCTCGACCTGGTGGCGCTGGCGACGGTGTGCGACGTGATGCCGCTGGTGGGGCTGAACCGGGCGCTGGTGACGCAAGGGCTCAAGGTGATGGGGCGGCGCGCGCGGCCCGGGATCGCGGCGCTGCTGGCGGTGGCCGGCGGCCAGGAGGCGCCGAGCGCGTTCACCTGCGGCTTCGCCCTCGGGCCGAGGATCAACGCGGCCGGGCGGATCGGCGAGGCGGGGCTCGGGCTCGCCCTGCTGCTGTGCGAGGACCCGGTCGAGGCGGCCGCGATCGCCGCGCGGCTGGACGGGGTGAACCGCGAGCGCCAGGGCGTCGAGGCGGCGATGCACGACGCCGCGATGGCGGCGGCCGAGGCGCAGGTGGCGGCGGGTCACGCGGCGATCCTGGTGGTGCAGGCGGGCTGGCACCCGGGCGTGGTCGGCATCATGGCGGGGCGGCTGAAGGAGCGGTTTAACCGCCCGGCCTGCGTGGGCGGCATCGTGGACGGCGCGGACGGGCCGGTGGTCAAGGGCTCCGGGCGGTCGGTGCCGGGGCTCGACATCGGGGCGGCGGTGATTGCGGCGCGCCAGGCGGGGCTGCTGCTGACCAGCGGCGGGCACGCGATGGCGGCGGGGTTCAACTGCGCGCCAGGGGAGGTCGGGGCGTTCCACGCCTTTCTGGACGCGCGGCTGGCGGGGGCGGCGGGGCTGCCGGCGGCGGCGGGGCTGGTGGTGGAGGCGCGGGTGTCGGTGGCGGGGGCGACGCTCGAGCTGGCGCGGGCGGTGGGGCGGCTGGCGCCGTTCGGGATGGGCAACGAGGAGCCGGTGCTGGTGCTGCCGCGCGCGCGGGTGGTGCGGGCGGATCGCTGCGGGCGCGAGGGGACGGCGCTGCGGGTGCTGGTGTCGGGCGAGGGCGGCGGGCGGCTGCGCGCGATGCTGTTCCGCGCGCGCGAGGGCTCGCGCGAGGGGGCTCTGGCGCGGGTGCTGGAGGGGCGTGGCGGCGAGCCGGTGCACCTGGCGGGCCACCTGCGGGCGGAGCACTGGAACGGCGAGGACCGCGTGGGCTTCGTGATCGTGGACGCGGCCCCGGCTTGACACCGACCGGCTTGATTCGCGAGCGGGGGTCGGCTACCTCCCGGGGTGCCGGCGCCTGCGTCCCGTTCGTCTAGAGGCCCAGGACACTGCCCTTTCACGGCGGCGACACGGGTTCGAATCCCGTACGGGATGCCACGCGACGGCTGTCTGATAAACCATAGTAATTTCAATGGGTTGATAGAGGCTATGGTGACGCTGCCCCCACTAGTGTCCCCACCTTCGTGCCCTTACAAGGTGCCTGCCACGCCAGAGGCTCCAAGACGATCTTAAAGCACCCTGGAGCCCGGTGGGAGCGTTCCGGCTAGGGCAGGAGGGCCCTACGGGTGGAGATGCCGCCAGCATCGTCTATGGCGGCTCTGAGGCTTGCTGCGGGGGGCGGTGGGCTACAGGGGTCCCCATGGCCGATGCAGTCCTATGGCCCTCCCAGGTAGCTGGTCCCAAGCCTGCCCGCCGCCATCGCCGCGCCACCGTTGCCCCCAGGGTATATAGCCCCCGCCCCGGCCCCGTTTTGTAGGGAACAGGTCCCCTCATTCGCCAACCGAGGCTGATAGAACCCCCACCCCCTCAAGAAAACTGCGGTTGCTCAACAACAAACAACGTCTTTAACCCTTTCTTTGAAGTCACTTAAGAGAACCCCTAGGGGGGGTGCCGTTTCGTTTGCCCTCGCCGTTTTTTCTCCTTCGTCTCTTGGCGCGCCATCGAACGAACACTGGCTTAGTAGCTTCACGCAAGCGGCAGAGTGCAGCAGTAGGCATAGCCAGCGGCGGCGCACCGCGCAGCGGAGGCGGGCACCGGAAGCCGGTAGGAGAGCGGCAACCTGGCCGGCACCGCAGTCGACGCGGGAGCACCCGGTGATCCCAAGGTGTCACACAGGGCTTGCCCGTGTGCGACTGGCTTTCACTCCTCCAATGTGTCTCACACGAATAGGCCTTGCACTTCTGAGATGGTTGTCTCACTGTGTCTAGATCGCTGGTGAGACATGGAGGCGGACATGCTGGTTGGTTACAGACGCACAAGCACGGCAGAGCAGGAAGCCGGCCTTGGGGCGCAGGATCGCGACCTGCGGGCCGCCGGATGTGAGCGGGTGTTCTCTGAGCGGGTGTCGAGTGTCGCGGACCGTGCGACGTTGAAGGAGTGCCTAGCTTTCCTCCGCGATGGAGACGCCCTGATAGTCACCAAGCCCGATCGGCTCGCCCGGTCCACCATGGAGCTACTGGCGATTGAGGCGGACCTACGCGTCCGCAATGTCGGCCTCGTGGTCCTCTCCATGGGCGGGGAGCGTCTCGACACCCGCAATCCTACGTCAAAGCTCATGCTGACGATCCTGGCCGGCGTGGCGACGTGGGAGCGAGAGATCATGCTGGAGCGCCAGCGGGAAGGCATCGCCAAAGCCAAGGCAGAGGGCCGCTACAAGGGCCGAGCGCCCACCGCGATCCGGCAGGCATCCGAGGTGCTGACGCTGCGCGGCGCAGGCGTGAAGCCTATGGAGATCGCCAAGCGCCTGGGGATCAGCCGGGCGAGCGTCTATCGGTGCCTTGGGGAAGCTGGGGAGCGCGTCGAGGCGGCCGGTATATCCCCCCTCCCTCAAGGATGAGGCACCCCTGTTGAGTGAAAGGCGTCGATGAGATGCTGCCCGTCCGTCGTGAGTTTATCCGCTCCCTCAACAATCTTTGGAACGAGTCCAACTAACCTTCCAAGTATCGTCGCAGCATTGGCAATTTTAGTAGAAACAGACCTACTGGCTTCGGTCTGAGTATCATCGGACGCGCTCCGCTGTTCAATCTGTTTAGAAATAACAATGGCGGAACCCATTGTCTCTATGAGGTCCTGCACACTTGCCAACTCGAAGTTTGCTAGCCACCACTGCATCGCCCGAATATGCCGGCGTAGATTTAACCTAAGATCAAGCGGCATACCTCTATCCTCAAGCTTTGAGCTAACCTCTGTAAGCAAAGAACTGATTTCGTCGGCAATAGATTTCAGAAGTCTGGGTTCACTAAACTCGTCACGTAAACTAAGGCCAATCATTCCAATGCGTCCACAAACCTCCGGGCTACAATATCCTTTGTATTGAAATACTTGAGTGTGAAACATATCTACACGGAAGAACACCTTCAAGCTACTTACCGTGGCTAAAGCAGCCGACTTCATTGTCGCGTCGAGGTCTCTGCTAGCGTTTATTTGAGCCTCAAGCTTTTGAACGGCTGCCGAGAACAATCCAATTCGTTCAACGATGGCCAGATTGTCTGTGCTGTCTGCACCAACAACGCGCTGCCAGGTGGTAAACATCGTCTCGGGCGATCCTTGGGCCGGAATGGCCGCGTGCAATCGGCCAAACAGATGGCGGAGGCCGTCTGCTACGGTTTGAGATGAAGCAGCCATTCAATCTCCACTTAATCAGAGGTGAGTAGTGACTACATGGGTGTTTGTGGGGTGGTTGGGAAGCTGAGCAGCTACTACCATTTTGAACTGCTCCACGGTTCGTCTGGACACCAGCGATTGCCGCGCTCTTACGACGATTGCGGGCGATCGGTAGACCACATCGCAGGCCCGCCACCACAAGCGAGGCCATGCGTGCGGCACTAGGCATCGCTGAGCCTGGTAGCGGAGACCGGGACAACGCACCCAACACCACATACCGTAGCCCAGCTAATGCGTGCGAAGCGGGACACTCATGCAAGAGCAAAGCAGTCTTTCGAGGCAGCAGGCTTCCGCGCTGTCTTTGGTCGGTCGTGCTCTCGGGCGAAGGCGGTCCGGCCACTGACACCGTGCCCTCGCGTCTCGCTGAAGGCCCCCGGAACACTCTCAGCCGTCGCACCCTGCCGCTCCTCGGCTCCATCATGCCCGCAGACGACTCTGTGGGGTCGCCTGGCGCCTGCAATGGTCTGGGCGGTGTTGCCGGGCGGAGGCCGTCCAAGAGGCTCCCAGAGAGCCCTGCGCGCCGCCGAGATAGGACAGCAACGGGTGTCGCATTTGAATAAAGCCCACCCTGAGGACAGAGAGGCCCACCCGCCAAGCGGTGCGCTGCTCCCTCTTTTTTGCATGACCTGAACAACGAGGCCACCACCGATGCCGAAGCACGCCACCTCCACCGACGATGGGCCGCGCCTCACCATCCGGCCCACCGACCACGACCTTACTCATCTCGCCATTATCGCCGCCCACCTTCGCGTCAATGGCCAGCCTTTCGCCAATCGGACCGACGCAGTGCGGCACGCGCTGGCGCAGGTTGCGGGGGCCGTCACGAGTCTAAAGCTATGACCATCAACTACCAGGCGTCCGCGATCTTCCGTGGCACCGAACGAGTCTTTGGAGCCGGCCCGGCAGGTTGCCGCATCGTGTGGCCCGGCCCAATGCCCGCCAGTGGCAAGCCCCTAATGGTCGGCCAAGGCAAGGCGCGCCGGAACCATCAACGGGCCGCCTACTCGCTGCGGTGGGGGCGGACACTGAAGTCGGATCGGGTGGTGGCGCTCTGTGAGAACCCGCGGTGCCTCGACCACCGCCACCTCCGCATCATTCCAGAGGCCAAGACTGGGAAGGCGGGCAAGGCATTACCGGCCGCCGCCGCACCTTAGCCGCCACGGTCAGTCCTCCTGGCCGGTGCTGCTTTTCCAATTCACCTACCGCGCCGCTAGGCCCGGCAAACCCAAAGGCCACCCTCATGCCTTCGCACTTCGTCCTGCGGGACGGTTATGTCGACGTCTACGCCACGCCTGCCGAGGTCGAGGCCATGGCTGCCGAGGTAGTGACCCTCAGCCTCACAGGGCGCACCCTGGGGAGCCTTCGGACCTTCTTTGACGCACAGGGGCACCGGCCCAGCGAAGGGCATTGGGTCGCGCTCTACGCCATCGCCGGCACCATGCAGGCCATGCTTGAAGGACGGTGCCCGCCGAAGGTTCACCTGTCCCCGTGTGACCCCGGCGTGGGCAAGAGCCGCACCGTTATTCATTTCGCCAGGGAGCTTGCGGCTGATCCTGCCTACCGCGACGCTGGGATGATCGTGTCCGTGTTCACCATCGCGGAGGCACGGGCGATGGCGGCGGCGTTGCAAGACATCCGAGGGAGCCTGTGCGTCCTCACCAGCGACGAGGAGGCAAACGCGATGGGCGGTGCCCTGGCGAACGAGGCGCAGGTGCTCCTGACGACGCAAAGCCGCCTTGGGAAGCTGACGACGGATCGGCTGTTCGGGTCCGTCTCGGCCTTTCACTACCAGGGAGCGGCGAGGGTGTGCCGCGTCTGGGATGAAAGCGTGCTGCCCGGGTCCGTCGTGGTGGCCGGGGCTGACGACGTGATGCGCATGGCCGCCGGGCTCCGCCGCTTCTCCCCCGCGTTGGTCGCCACCCTCTACGCCTTCGCTGCCGAGTTGCTGACGGCCGACGACGGGGCGGCAATCGACGTGCCCGACTTCGACGCCGCGGGCGGGAGAACCCTGGACGACTTGGTGGACTACTTGGTGGAGACCGGCACACCAGCGCGGACAGAGGACCGCACCACCGCTCTGACCCTCCGCCATGTCGCCACTCGTCGGGTTCGAGTGCGGCGTGACGGCCTCTCGGGGAGCGCCCTGCTGACCTTCAGAGAGGAGATGGCACCCGACCTGCTGCCCATGCTTGTCCTCGACGCCAGCGGGCGGGTCCGTGCGACCTATCCGCTTTGGCAGGAGAGCCGGAACGCCATCGTCACCCTCCCGGCCGCCGTCCGCGACTATGGCCCGCTGAAGGTGCGCGTATGGAAGACGTCGGGGGCCAAAAGTGGGTGGGCGCGCAACGGCGACCGTCTCGCGGCGGGCATCGTCAACACCATCCTGGCCAAGCCGGCGGAGGATTGGCTGGTCGTGGTTCACAAGCCGAACCCGATCACCGGGGACCCTGAGAAGGCCATCACGGCGAAGCTGCCGGCCGAGGTCCGCGCCCGCGTCGCGTTCACGACCTGGGGGAAGCACCTCGGTCTGAACGCATGGGCCGACGTGCCCAACGTGATCCTTGCGGGGACGATCTTCTACCCGGCTTCGCACACAACCGCGCTTCACCACCTCTGCGCCGGCATTCCTGTGGTCGACGGACTTGCAGACCGCGCAGAGATCACCCGGACCGAGATGGGGGAGCACCGCCACCTTCTCCTCCAGGCCATCTGCCGAGGCCGTGCCCGGCGTTCTGACGGGGACCGATGCCAGCCCATGACCGCCTATGTCATCGCCAGCCCCCGGAGTGGGATCGCTGCCCAGATGCCGGACGTCTTCCCAGGCTGCACAGTCGAGACGTGGGAGCCTGTCCCGGTGGAAGCAAAGGGTAAGCTGGCGGAGGCGATTGGGTGGCTAAAGGAGGCGTTTAAGGGCGGCCGGTCCGAAGTCACCTACGCCGAAGTCTACGGCGCGGTGGGCATCTTGAAGGCTCACTTTTCCGCTCGGGTCGCTAAGACCGATGCCTGGCGGGCCACCATCGACGCCCTTGGCGCAGAGGTCGTTCGGGGCGCCCGGGGTGCGTTGACGGTCCGCGTGCTGCCCGCCGAGGTTTGACCGTCAGGGTTTCCAAAACACGTAAGAAAGACCGTCAAACGGTAACTCTGGCCTGACCCCGGTAGCGCCTGCGGCGTCCCGACCCCAGCGGCTAGAGGCGCCTTGGGGAGCACCTTGAAAGGCGGGGGTCGGGAGACCCCTATTCCATGGTCAAGCATGGGCGGCTTCTTTCGGTCCACCACACCGTCAGGGTGTCCGAAGGACCCTCCCAGGAAGTCAGGGTCGGGTCATCTCCTCCCCGGGGTCCTAGGCCCTTCAGCCCCCGTCACGACCTCCCACACGCTTCAGGGCGTCGTGACGATCACCTGGCAAGCCCGACACCCGACACCCGCCTTCTTCCGCGAGCCGGTCCACCACCATCACGGCCCCACAACCCGGGCCACTCCATAAGGACACCCAAGCCATGCCCACACCCCACCGTCGACCTGGACACCCGGCCCTCTGGGATTGCCCCGTTTCCGTGGACGGTTTGTGGGCTTGCGGACTACGGCTTGGCGGCGACGTCCTGCATGTCGGCTTCGTAGGTCATGGGAGAGCGGTAGCCCAGGCCCGAGTGCAGCCGCACC
>JAABUY010000815.1_pt1 | contig 48364 bp, 47 predicted proteins | sample 5560271 | NCBI WGS metagenome assembly JAABUY01 (sample SAMN10711886, study PRJNA513374) | rock metagenome | isolation source: Antarctica rocks | place: Antarctica: Victoria Land, University Valley | reverse complement strand
CTGCTGCTGTGCTGTGTAGATTTTGAAGGATTGATATGTGAGAGTCTTTGCCCTGCGGATGGTGTGCCCAGCCTACCTACCTAGGTGAAGTCTAAGGTATGAAGGGATCGCTGATGTGCCTAACGTCCAATGTAACAGAGACGCCGATTCATTTGGACAAAGCGGCTCTGTTAACCGCCAAGGAGACTGGTCCAGCAGGAAAGAGTCTTGAGATACGGGCCGGCTTCTGAAACGTCTGCTTCTGAGTCTTACCTACAGGCAAATACCTTGCTTGGGACATTTCACGCGTCGGATCTCTACCGTAAAGCATATAGCATATGGCCCATACCCGGTTTTCAACAAGGGCAAGGGGATCCCATGCACGAGGTCGTTCGACCACTGGTTTGTTTTCGAGCGGCCTTCAGAATCCCCGGTCTTGACATATCTTTCATCACATCATTGCAATTACCTTCAGACTTGCGTCGAGGCTTGAAGAAGCTGTGCGTTGAGGTCTCAGAACCTAGAGGTAGGCAGTCGAATTATACGAAATCTCGGGTTTTCGCGTGAGCATTTTCTTGAAGCTGGGGGCTGTTACCTGATGGCTTCTAACTACATCTCTTACAGTAAGGTAGCTACCTTACCTGCGAAATAAAATAATTCCGTGCCATCTGTTTGGACGCTGACACAACCCGTATCGTATTACGACCCAGGAAAAGCCGTAGATTGCACGGTTCAATGAGCTGAGTGAAGTTACTAAGCTTACCTGTTTGGTAACGGTTGAAGAGTCTATTTTTGGATTCTGCACGGGGTTGCTCCGTCGACGGGCCTGATATGACGCTGAGTTTTATCCGAGGGCAAGAACTTTCTTTACTCAGATCCCGTAACGGCATTGATGTATCTTAACTTATCATTAATCATGGCTTCGGATGAATGAATCTATTATACCAGCGACAGCAATCTGGTGTTCTGGTTTGCAGGTCTTACTCATTGCTGAATGTTTGGTGTAGTGAGGAATTCATCTACTCCGTACTTCGTACACACGGCTACGTTGGGCCATGAACTTTCATTAGCTCCATGAACTCTTCCCGACGTCCCAGAAGGTTAGGCTCTTCCCAATGTGCCACCAAAACTCTTCTCCTCCTCGTACATCTCCCTCAGCTTGAAGGATACTAAATAAAGCAGTAGAAGCTACGGTACGACACCAAACAGATAATTCAACTCAACATGTCCCGACCACTTAATCGAACCTCCTCCTTTGAGAATGGAAACGAACAACAACCCATGGCCCAAGTCGGGCAGGAACGATACACCCACTGGTCACCGCCTTACCGAGACATTCTTTCCCGGAATATGCAGGTTTCACCACCCACGAGGTACATGTCACCACCGTTGCGAGAACCTAGCATCAGCCCTCCTTCTCCTCCTGTCCATCAGACATATCCCTATCGCGACCAATTCCGAGGCAGTAGTCAAGGCATAGACGACAGGGTGACAAGAGGACTTCAACCATACTCGAACTATCGAGGTGGCTACGACCCTTCCGTTGCACCACCTTTCTACCCAGAGAACGCAGGAGATTACGGTTTCCCACGCTACAACGGACAACCGCATCTTCCAGAATCAGCAGACCCGTTTACATCCCGACCCGCCAGGTCATCACCCCACCCTGAACTTCCTCTTCCTACTGACTCGGACGATACTCCAACGCCGGTCCAGGCTCCGAACCCCTCTCGTCGAAGGGTACCACCGATCCAAACGGCAGGGGAGGATAGATACTGGGGCACAAACCTAGGATATTCGAACTCGATGCGAACGGCATCGACCACAACACCTGGGATGGACAATCTTGGTGCGGCCGCGGCTGGAGGTGGCATAGCCGGCATCGCCATGGGCGTCGCCAATACAAACGAGCGCGAGAGTGGCGTTGAAGCCTTGCGAGCAATCGAGAACCACCGAAGAAGTGTTACAGCCGGACAAGGGTACGGCCCGCCGGAAAGAGGCTTTGACGTGGTTGGATCTGATACACCATACGTACCGCAAAGGCCCGAGCCATCCCACGCTCTTCAACAGCGTTCTTCGTACTCATCCACAGTGCCTTTGGGTCTTGCGGCGGCGTCACCAGGACAAATCACTCCGAGGTTACAGCCCTCGGACGATAGTATTCCTCTCGGGGACTATCCTTTGCCAGATCGACATATGAGCAGTTCTGGACCGTCGTACGCGGATAACCCATATAATCATTTCTCTACAGCTTGGGACCCGAGAATAGCTCCTGGAGCCTTTAACCCGAATGAGATTGTCGACGATGGTGACGATGGTTTTGCCTCGGAGGATCCGAAGAGGAGGAGGTCGGTCCTCAACTCGGGTAAGGATTTTGATCGTGGAGCGCCGGTAAATGGCACGGCAGCTGGTGTGGCGGAAGGAGGCAAACTTGGCGGCCTCGGTGGTTTACTGGGTCGGAAGCGTAACAGCGGCGCTGGCGTAAGAGGGAACTCGAGCGGTCAATACGGCCCGGTACCTGGACAGGGATTCGATGACGGCGGCATTGAGAAGAGTGAGTGGCTGAATCGTCAGACGACCGGTCGAAGGAAGTTGAGATTGATCGTTGGGATCCTTATCGGTGTACTGGTGGTCGCTATCGTCGTGGGTGCGATCGTGGGTGGTGTTCTGGGTTCGAAGAATGGCAAGAGCAACACCCCGAGTTCCGGTCTCTCAGCTGCACAGGATGACGGCAAGGGTGATTTGACCAAAGACTCAGCCGAGATCAAGAAGTTGCTTGGTAACAAGGACCTTCACAAGGTCTTTCCAGGAATGGACTACACGCCGTTCAACACGCAATATCCGGAGTGTCTTGGAAACCCACCGAGTCAGAACAACATTACGAGAGATATGGCTGTGATGTCTCAACTGACAAATGCAGTCCGCTTATACGGTACCGACTGCAACCAGACGGAGATGGTCTTACACTCGATCGACAAACTGTCCTTGACGGACATGAAAGTCTGGCTCGGCGTATGGCTCTCCAACAACGCCACAACCAACGACCGACAACTCACAGCAATGTACGACCTTCTCGACAAGCACGGCGCCACTCCCTTCGCCGGGGTGATTGTCGGCAACGAAGTCCTCTTCCGAAAAGACATGACGGAGGCAGACCTCGGCCTCGTCCTCTCCGGCGTCAAATCGAACTTCACCGCCAAGAAGATCGACCTCCCCGTCGCGACTTCCGACCTCGGCGACAACTGGACCGCAGGCTTGATCCCCGACGTCGACATCGTCATGTCCAACGTCCACCCCTTCTTCGCCGGCGTCGAAGCCGCCGTCGCCGCGGGCTGGACCTGGAACTTCTGGCAGACACACGATGTCGTCTTGACCCAGGGCACGACGAAGAAGAATTTCATCTCCGAGGTCGGCTGGCCTAGTGCGGGTGGTAACGATTGCGGGGCGGCGATTTGTGCCAGCAAGATGGCGGGGAGCGTGGCGGGTATTGATGAGATGAATTTGTTTATGAAGGATTTTGTGTGTGAGAGTTTGGTGAATGGGACGGAGTATTTCTGGTTCGTCGTTCCTATTCAATGGCTTACGGACTAGCTTGCTGATAAAAGGTGAATGACTTAGGTTCTCAGCCTTCGACGAGCCGTGGAAAGTTAAATTCAATAGTCCCGGTAAAGAATGGGAAGATAAATGGGGTCTCATGGACTCGGCGAGGAATCTGAAACCTGGCCTTGTTATCCCGGATTGTGGGGGGAAGTCTGTTTGATGGATGGACCAAAGTCTACGTGCATTTTCTCTTCGAGCACGTGGCGCAGGAAAACGGTTTTGTGAGGGATGGGTTGATTTCGGGCGTATTATGCATGGGTGGATTCGTGTCGTTGTGTCTGGTTGAGAGCGGGTAGGGTAGGTATCATGATGGATTGGAAGATTGGGATGGCAGGGTAGGGTATGGAACAACGAGGCATATGCGGATAGCGGTTGGAAGGATGGCAGGGCATGGTATGAACAACGAGACATGCCTTGCGGATAGCGGTTGGGAGGTGCATTGCTTTGGCGTTGTAGTTTAGTATAATCGATTATTGGTATAATATTAAATACCTTTAATACCAAAGTTTTATAGCAGTCACCAATCCATCGTAAGAGGGACTACCAGGTAGTTAGCGCTAGAGTAGAGGGAGATGTTTATATAAACAGAGCCTATATACGAACAACACGTCCGCCCGCGTATCTACAGCCTCACCACCGCCCCTCCAACCCGACATCGCCCGTCCCCATCCCACTCACCTTCGCTCAACCCCGCGTCCCTCCAGACCGAGTCCGATCTGACCTGCTCCCAACCTATTTGATACTCTCGCTCCTAACCACCGTCCCAAACGCATCCCCCAGCTCCAGAAGCGCCACCTACACCCATACACATTAGCCCCTATCTCTTCCCTCCCCTCTCCTCCCTCTCCTCCCTCTCCTCTCCGCACACCATCCCCAACCCCTCCCATCACGCCAAGCCGCGAAAATGGGGGGTGACAATAGGAAACGCCAGGAATCGTAACGCAACGGACGTACCTTGGTGACCTCGTCGCCCTTCAAGCCCGGGATATCCCGATCGCCAATCGCGTCTTCCGCCAGCACGACATCGTAGCCTAACTCGGCTGCCTGCCGCGCCGTCGTCGAGACGCATACGTGCGCCTATACCTCTCCCATCCACAGATCAGCCACTGAGCTCACTAGCATAGTACTGTCCAGAGCACGAGGCGAGGCACGGCACCCAGCCATTGCGCACGAGCGCGAAGGCGGGCGGGCGGGCGAGGATGAAGGCGGGGCGGCGAGCAGGGGCCAGGGGCCCTTGTAAGAGAGAAGAGGGGGGCGAGGAGTTGCGCCGACCGAGCGGGACGAGCGGGATAGGAGGGGGGGAAGAGAGAGAGAGAGAGAGAGAAAGAGAAAGAGAAAGAGAGAAAAAGAACGCACCATATACCCCGTCAAAACCAACTTCTTCGCCCCCTTCTCCTGCAAATACGCATGCAGATCCGTGCCCGCGAACGAAGACGGGTAATGTTTCTCGACCACCTATTCCTTCCCCCGTCAGCCCCCATCCTCTCTCTTCCCCTCCCCCCCCTTCTTCCCTTTCCCCTTCCCACTTAACCCTCCCCCAAAAAACCAAAAAAACGAACCTTCTCCCCCCCCCGAGCCCTAACCCCCTCCATCTCATCCCCCTCCCCCCTCTCCCCGCCCGCGTCAAACACCGGCGCCCCCTTCGGCGTGCGATGCAGCACGTGCACCACGTCGCCGCCGCGCTCGCGGTACCGGCCCAGCAGCGTCGCGATCGCGGCTGAGGTCGAGCCTACGTCGACGGTCCGTAGTGCCCCCGTGGCGTATTCGTTTTGCGCGTCGATTATTAGGAGGGTACTGTCTGTGGGGGTTGCGGTTGAGGGGTCGGCGCCGATTAGGGACCGGAATGAGGAGGGTGCGGATGCGGATGCGGATGGGGGAGGCATTTTGGGGGGTTTGGGGTTGGTTGTTGGGTTGTTGTTTGGGGTGGGATTGGGGTGGTGTTGTGATGGTGGTTGGGCTTGACTGTGGGGTGGTGGAGGTGGAGGTGGAGGTGGAAATGGGAATGGATGAGTGATGGGAGACTGGAGGGAAGATTTGTACCCTTCGTAACTTACCTACCTTACCTACCTAGGTGCGGGGGGGTTCTCCAGGGTCCGAGAGGCGGGCGGGGACGCTAGTATGGTCTGGGCCGGTAGCGTGGGCGTCATGATGTATGGCGGATCGTTCACGGATGTGTGAATCGGTCCGTAGAAAGTTGTTCCTATTCATTTACACTATGTAGAGTATATATAGGAAATGATGACTAAGACATAAATAGAGACACTTAATAAGAGATGAGTAAGCAATAATATCACATTCTTCTCTACTGTACAGTCACAACAGTTCACTGATGTAAATACAGAGATTTGCTTAACATTCTGTAAAATTTCTGTCTGCAGTTTACATTCACATTGTTTATTCTTGCTTCACATCACTATTGTTGTTCAAAAGCAGCTAAAAATGCAGATTGTTGTTGTTATAATAATGAGATAAATTATTTACTGTTTACACTATCTATCTATATCATTAATCACAACTTCTTAAAAGAAATTCTCTTCTTCTTTCTTTAATTTTCAATTACACTTCAACTTCTATTCACTTTTCTTGTTGTACTTATCAATTTTTATTCACTCTACTATCATGTAAGCTTTTTGTAATTAATTCATAATGCATTATTAATGATTCATAGATCTATCTTTTAAGTCTATATTCTGTGTGATTTTGTTGTCATTGCTTCATCATTAAGTATAGATAACAACAATTTAAATCATTACAAGTTTGCTTTTAATTACTTTCACAAGATTACTGAACAGTTTTATTATGAAAAAGATGCAAAAACTTTCTTTTACAATATGTTGTTATCTTTATTTCAGTTTAAAAGCTAACAGATTATAATGCTGATTAAGCTTTTTATTTTTAATGTTGCTTCTCTTTTCTCTATTATCAATCTCAGTAGTGTTGTCACTGTCATTATTATTAACAATACTCTTATTAATACTGCAATCAATATTCTGCTTTCAGATCATCTTAATGCTGCTCTCAGTATGCTGTCAATTATTTAGCAAATTACTTCTTATATCTTGCTTATAAAAAATTAATTTAAAGATCATTTCTTGTATGCTGTTATCACTGTAACTTACATTTGTGATAAAGTCATTCTGAAAAAGTGTAAGCATTATGTACAGAGGTTAAAGCTGTTCATGTTATGTGTATAAATTGAGTATTGTAATCAGTCATTGTTGTTAAGATTGTATATAAATTATCATTAAGACAATTAAAACAATTGTTGTATTCTGCATTAGTGTTATTTTATATTTATATAAAAGCTTTGCTAACTGTTCTAGATTATACTGAATCTTCATTTTCTTTGTCTATTAATTTAGCAACATCTCATTATTAACAAGCTACTGTTCTGTCTGCTGTCTCTACTGTCATCATTGATGATGTTATGCTTTCTGTTAACTACAATTACTTATCAGCAGAGAATGTTTTGAGCACTGTAAATAAGTTAAAGATGACTGCTGAAATTCTTTATTATTAAATTAAAAAACTTAACATCAGTGTGTTTGTTGCTCTGCTTGCATCATCATCTTATCTGTGTCAGTTGTGTTTTCACTTATCATTATGTCATTACAGTGAACAGTAATTTTGCTTTGAATACAGTCTGTGCTCAGCTCATAACTTTTTTTTTCTTCTTTTTTTTTCAATAAATAGATAGTTAATGAAATTGCTTTACTTCTGATACTATTATCTTCTAATTTACAAGAGTCTTTTTCTTAAGTCTTTTATGTAGATTATATAAACTCATATTTCTTTCACAGATCATTATCAAATCACTGTTAATCATTATTAAAGTTAAGACTTTTTGATCTTTCTTTTTAGCTTTATTACTTGTTTGCTTTAACTTTAACTCATTATGTCATTGTTATAAGTCTTTACTGAGTCATTTTTAATCATTCAGTTTTTTTTAATATCATATAATGTTAAGACTTTCACTCTCTCTTAATTACATCTCTCTTCTATCATGAATGTTAAAGTCAAGTCAACAGTGTCTCTCTGACTTTCAATAATCTTTTATGATGCATTTATTACATCATTCACTTCAGTCAAGATCAGTTCAGAAGAAGCAATGCTTTAATGTGCTTTTAAAATGTTTTGTAATGAAAATATAAATGAATTTACTCATTCATAACATTTTTATATCTTACAAATCATCTTTTGAGAAAGATCTTCTTTCTTTTCTATTAAAAGCTTATATAGCTCTTTCTTTTGTCTACAATCTCATTTAATCTGAGATATGATCAAAAGTTCTTCATAAAAAGACAATGATGACTCTTTCTGTTTAAGAATCTTGTTAACTTCAGAGCTCAATTACTATATAGATAATTTAGTTCATTTTAGACTGCTCTGCAGCTCTGAACTAACTCAAAATTCATTGACATTAAAGATATATGCTTTCACAAATTAATTATTATGAATTAAATTTTGTAAAACACACTCTGTAAGCATTCTTAATGCATAAGTTTCTAATAAATGAGTTTTCAATATCTTATAAGACTCAAATCATTTAACTTTAAACTTCTGAGACTCTTCATTTTATATAAGCACTCAGTCTTCTTTCTTTGTAGTACTTAATCACACTGTTTCATTACAAATTGTTTTTGATTCAATAGTCTTTCATAAAAGAATTTCATTAATGATTGCTTGAATCATCTATATCTATCTGACTCATTTTAACTAATCTTCAAAGTCAGTTTCTCTCAGCAATCAGAAATTGTTCAAGTTATTTAATAATTATAAATTTATCTTATACAATAGGTATAATAAGCTCTGTTTAATTGTACTATGAGCTCAAATTTAATGTATATATGTTTTAAAAAGTCTGCACAGTACTAAAACTGTAGAAATGACACTTTGCTGTTATTTTACTTTTAAATTAAATACAGATTGTTTCATTTCAAATCATAATGCAGTTAAAATTGATTCATCACATCATTTTTACACATATGCTTGCAAAGCAGTGACTTTTCAGATTCTATATCATCTTTCAAATACAATATCATTGCTTTCTCTCATTTCACATTGTCTAGTTCTTGCAGAACATTTAAGAATGCTTTATTTGCTGAGTTTTTCTTTATGAAATCAGATTGATAACTAATTAAATCTAATACAACAGCCTGAGCTTCAGATCAATATTGAATGTTAAAATTATATTGTTGAAATTTATTGATTCATTGAGCTAGCTGTTTAAACAGATGCAGTGTATTCTTTAAATATTGTAGATCTTCATAATTCATAATGATAGTTATAGTATGATCATTTTCAATATAGTACTGTTAAGTTCAAAGTGCATACTTAATGATCAATAACTTCTTTTTATAAACAGAATAATTGAGCTCTGCATCTTGTAACTTTCAGTCATCATAGATAACTAAATGAAGTTTCTTATTTATTTCATTCTTAACAGTAATGTTGTTTAACACTCTGTAATCAATGCACATTCATCATGTACTTTTCTTCTTTTTAATGAACAGAACTGAGAAGTCTTATAAATTTATGAACTCACAAATCAGATCTTTATTCAGTAACTCTGTTATCTGTTTAGTCTGTTCATTTAGCTGTAGCTGTGACAGAGAATAAGCATTTATGTTAATAGACTTGATGTTGCTGATGTTAATGCTATGTTTAAATATCTATTTAAATGATAGTTTGTCTGATAGAATTAATCTAAATACAGATTGAAACTCTTCAATAACAGCTTATAATCATTTATTCATAATAATTAACAGTTCAGCTTCTGACTTCTTTGAGTTCTATTAAATTACTAATAAGTGTTTGACAGTTCTGCAATTTCAAAGTGTCTTCATAGCTGTGCATTCTTCAATCACATTTAATGTTGACTCATTTACAGCTTGTTGTTATTCATTCATAATAATTAACAGTTCAACTTCTGACTTCTTTAAGTTCTATTAAATCACTAGTAAGTGTCTGACAGTTCTGCACTTTTAAAATGTCTTCATAGCTGTGTGCTCTCTGATTACATTTAATGTTGATTCATTTACAGCTCATTGTCACTTTTTCAGAAACAGATAATAATATTTTCATTGTCAATTCTGAATCATCATACAGTCTATAGCTCAATCAATCTGAGAATTAGTGACTTTTAGTTAAATTAATCTTAGAATAAGATCATGTTCTTAAAGATTCACAATTCATGCTTTTAATTGTTGTTGAAAGCTATTTATCTTAAGATGAAAAATTAGCTTTATGATTAATTAAATGATCTATCTGTTCAGCAAGAATATCTTAAGCAATTTAATTTCATATTAACTATCAATTAATATTTAATTGACAACTATCAAGAAGATATATATTTAATTTATATCTAAATCAATTAATACTTTTATGTTTAGCTTATTCAGTCTGTCTTGAATGTGATCTGCAAGAATATATGAATTTAAATTGAGAGCATTAATTTAATTAAAGATTATACTTAATAATAAGAATTTCAGATCATTCAGTGTGAATGCTTCACTCAAATTATTATTAAGTTGAATAGAAGCTTCTATTAACTTATTTACAAACACTTCTATATCTATGAATAACTTTAGTTTTTCAAATTGTTTAAATCAACTTCAACAATCTTTAGCTTCTTCTTGTCTTTACTTTTTTTCTTATTCTTATTCTTATTCTTATCTTTATTCTTATCAGTGTTCTTGTTGTCTCAGCAATCTTTAGCTATATACAAGAACTTTTTACAATGAAAGCACACTTTATTCTTTTTACATCAGATTCAATAAGCTTTCATATTTAACTTATTTAATTTAAATATAATTAATTTCTCATAGCTTTGAGATTGATCTTAAGAATTGTTTAATGAGTTATTATGATTCAAATTTAAGTCATTAAAGATGTTAAAATAATTCTCATTATGTATTTCTTAAAGACTTTGTTCAATTCAATTAACTTGTTAAACTAGCTCATTAAAGTAGTTGCTTCAGTTTCTGAATACTTTCAGAATTTAGATTAAATCTTTTGCTTTAGACTTTAAGTAAATTGTTATTTCTGTTTATATTTAACTGATATAGACTGAAGAAGTTGTACAATCTTTGTAAACTTTACTTTATATTGTTGAATCAATTTTGTTTGTTTCAGTGTCTCATAACAGCAATGTTGATGTTTCATTTTATTAACATTTTCAAAGATCAGTAAAAATGCTAAAAAGAAATTGTTTATATTTTAAGATTTAATGTTTAATAGATCTTCTTCAGCTCAAAGTCATTTTTCTTTTTAAAGTCATCATACTTTAACAGTATCTTTTAAATAACTGACTATAACAATGATCTTTGTTTCATCATTTAGAAGTCAGTTTGTCAACATTTTATAAAATTGAAAGTAAGCTTTTATTTTGAGAATCTACATCTTTACAGCATCTGCTTTTCAACTATTCTTATAAATAGATAATGTCTTCATCTTCAGAGAATTCTTGAACATTGCTGTAAAGAAAGACATTATTACATTAAATATTTCTTGAGTTTCTGAAGCTGCACTAGATAGAGGTGTGGCCTCAGGCATAGAGTAAAAGATTATAAATAATTAAAGATATTAATTAATAAATTAATTCTGATTCAGTTTGAATTGCTGTTGAACATGTCACAATATAAGAAAGATAGAACTTTTCTTCATACAATACAGTGTAAGAGTTCATTTTTTTATTCTGTAGTCTCAATACTGAAGTAGCAATGAGCACTGAAAAGAAGATGAACATGTAATTTATATATTACTGCATCAGAACTTTCACAATCAGAATAAAGACTTCTTTTGCACATTTTAACAGTTCTTCTTCTGTTCACATCAACTTCAATTTGGCTAGCACTTTCATGCATACAGAAACATCAAAAATTACAAACATTGCAAAATCACTAAGTTTAACAGCAGAAACATGACAAATTTGAAGACACTGTGCAATCTATGACTGATAAAAGCTCAAAAATTTCACAAAAGAATGACATGTCTACTCTGATTATGATTATATGCAATTTATGTGAAAATTTTATAGATCATAAATGCTGTATATGTAAGTGTGTGTATCTATCATCTATGTATGTTCTTCTCAAGCAAATATAAATTGTTCAAAAAAATCAAAGATGTACATTACAGAACTGCAGCAATCTTATTGTTATATGAGATCATTAAGATCTCAATTAAGACTATTAAAATTTAGATTGAAAGTTAGCTTTTAAACAGATAAGATTTATGATAATTTTAAGTAAAAAAAGCTTTCAGCTCAGATTCTGATGATCTTTGTGCTGTAGATGCAGAGAGATTTTTCTTAATAAAATTAAAGATTTTACATCTCATTTTCATTATAGTTCTTCAAGACTGCTCAATACATATAGATATAACAAAGCTTGTCATTCTTCTTTAAAACATGTGCTGTAATCTTGAAATAAATCTGTTCATTATAACTATAATTGACTCTAAGTGTAAAGAGATTAATCATGTACATTTATTTAATATTTTAAAAGATATTATCACACTTCTTAATAATATTGAAAAACTTCATACAGCAGTCATAACTACTTACTTATTCTCTCTTAACACATACAGTTTGATTCACTTGAATCAGTTGCTCAACAGAGATCTTTATATATATATTTTCTCTATTATACAAAAAGCTCAGACTCAGAATTGAACTCAGAGTCTTTTGTAACTTAAAATAACAAAAATTCACACTAAATGTCTTATTGTGTGATCACAATAAAGCATTTAAATAAATGAAAGATTCAGTCTTATTAACATACATAAAGATTTTTGAGAGACACAGTCAAGACATAAAAAATTTAAAGCTCTATTTAGCTACTTAATAATTTTAAGCAAGCTCTCTTGATCTTAATTTACTTTAATATTCTTAAATACATCTTCATTATCTCATATTCATAATTGACTCTGAAGACTGCAATATTTTCAAGTAATGTTTACTGAACACTTAAGAATGTATTTCTTTTTTCTTTTCTTATAGAAAAAGTTCACATCAAATTCAGCAGAGATGTACTCAGTTCTTATCTTTTTTGTATCTTCATCATTAATGTATTTTCATTTTTTTTTGAATAGCTTTACAGATCTTAATAAATGTTATATATTAAGACTGTTTAATTCTTTCATTCATCATAACATATCAGATTCAAAACTAATCTTTGTTATTCTTGCAGCCTTTATAAGTCTGTATGATTATCTGTTTGATGATTAGTTCACATTAAATTTGAAGAGACAAAGTATGCATTGTATACTTAATAAAAATATATCTTTTACTCACTGAAGACTTACTTGACAAAAATTCATTGCTTAAGAAAATTAATTTAATATAATTGACTATAATAGCAGATAGACACTTCAACTTCATTAATGATCATTAATAAATGTTATTGATCTGTTTAATCTTAAAACAATCATAAAATATTTTGTGCATAACAGATCAGCAATGAGCTGACTATGTTGTCTTTGATAAATTTGATTGTGACATGTTGCATAATAAGAATGTACATTTTTTTTGAAGAACTCTGAAATATTTAAGTTTCACAAACAATATTTTCAGATTAATTCTTTCAAATATTATTCATTATCTGCTTCATTGCTTGTATAAGACTCATATTGCAGTCAGAGACAGACTTAAAGATGTATTAATGCAGATAAGAAGTTGCTGATTAAATCTTAAGTGACAAGATTTAAATGTAATTAATGATTAAAGTTAACTAAGAATGCTTAATATTATTGAAGTCTCTATTTAATGTTTATGAAAATACAACTTGTTCAATAATCTTGTGAGAATGCAGATAAGATTATTTGACATTATTGATTAAGCTATGCAGTGATGTTTAACTTAACAAAGAAGACTTATTGTTAAATTTATATATCAATTAATACTTAAAAACACTTAGCTTTCAAATCTGAAAGCTGACTTCTGATAAATCTTTATTTTTTAATTATTTATTCTTTTATAACAGCATAATGATCTGTTCATGTCAGCAGAGCATATTGTTGAATGAGAAGTTATTTATTTTTGTTAATAATATTGTGCAATATTTTACTGTTTAATTGTTCTGAAGCATTTACTTAATTTAAGAACTTTTGCTTGACAACTTTCTTCTGTTTTAAGAACATTGTTTGATGATTGATGCAGTAAAAAAGATATAAATGAATGAGATAATTAGAACAGCATTGCAATCTTTAAAATTATTAAGTATGTTTAGATAAGTTTGCTTCACACATATCAGCAGATTTAAAGTCTCACTCTTTAATTTTCTTGCATATCATTGTCATCTGTTCAGAAATATCAATCAATCTATCACAGCATTCTTGATTTTTTCATACAAAGATCTTCATATCTACAGAAATTTCAGCAATATGACTATTAAGCTTTCACAATTCATTTAGAATTCAATTTAATTGAACATTATGTGTAAGTCTGATAGAAACAATGTTGTAAATGAACTTAAAGAGAAGACAGAACTTACAGTAATGAAGATTGAGCTTTCTTTTAAGATATTGAAGTCTGTTACATAGTCAGCTCACACAAAGTCTACACTAGAGTGGCCATTGAGTTAAGTCAGGCTCAGATTTTAGAACTCAACCTGACTCACTGAGCTCAACTTTGAAACCTGACCTGACTCATAATATTAGGTAATTTTCATTGTTTCTCATGTAATTTTGATAATTTTTACATCATTGAAAAGCCCTCACAATTCTCTACAAAATGAGCCTAAAATCACAAAAAACAGATCACTTTCAAGCTCAATGCACACAACTAAAGTTTTGTTTAAATTCTTGAAGTTCCTGTCACTATGGTTGCTCATGGCTAACAAGGCATGCAAAATAAGTGAAAAATCAGCTTTGAAAAAACCTGACAGCCACTCTAGTCTACATTGAGTGAATATAAAGAATAAGTCTTCAAACTTATTAAACAATGTGTCTTGTCTTCAATATTAATGAGCAATTGCTAGATAATAAAAAGTCTTTTAATTCTAAATTATTAATAACTTTTCTTTAAGATTATTAAAGCTTGACACATTCATAAAGAAAGTCTCTATCTTGATAGTGCTGTGAATACATCAAGCATGTGATATTTCAAATTTATTAAGCAAAGACAATTGAGAGTAAATCTGTAAAAATCAGTCTTGATTACAGATCTGCAAGATGCATTTGATGTGCAGTTATTACTATGCATATAATGTAAACTGTAAACAAAACTTCTGAAGATCAGAGCAAAATGATGTTTATATTAATAATTCATCATTATTAAACAAAGTTTCAATGTATATAAAGAGTCTGCAGCAAAAAAAGATAAATCTTTATTTTTAATGAATCTGTTCTTTGATTTTAACAAATTTATAAAAGAATTCTTAATTTTATTATACAGCTAACAGATTTGTCTAGATCTGAGTAAGTCAAGTTGAACAGAGTGCTTAAGTGCTGAATGTTAAGTTTTTGCAGTAATTATATAAATATAATGAAGTATATAAATTGCAGTTCTTAAAAATGTTAAAGCTTCATATAAATGAACAAGAACAATGACTTTAAACTGAAGATAATTAACACATTATGATGCAATGCATATATATTATTGCATTTCTCTGTCTTCTAAGATTTAATGAAGTGCTTTGAATTAAAGCACATTATGTTGAATTGATTGATGAAATCACAGATTATATTAAGCTCAGTCTAAAGTTTTGAAAAACTCATCAATATAGTGATAGATTCTTTAAATTTATCAAACACTTTTATTAAGTGAAAGTGTTCAATAAAATTGAGCAATTGCTAATGTTTATTAAAGACATCAAATCTTTTCATCTTTATTGAAATTGAGAATAAAAGCATCTAAATGTGTCTTATTTATTACTTTAATGATTACATGTATCTTGCATTACATCAGAGTTTTTATTTCAAAGATTTGATGCTCATAATTGAATAGATTAAAGTAATAAGACTATTGTAAGTGTGCAATATTATTGAATATATTATAGTTAATTAATATTTATGAGTTCTCTAGAGTGTCAGTTTCTTTCTAAAGAATTTTTGAAATAATTTTATCAACATAGAAATTGAATCTTCTTCATATGATATTCATTCTTTTTGAAGAGAGAGAATTCAATATCTGAGTAATGATTGTCAATGAAGTATTTGAAAATTGTGTAACTGAGATGAATGAAGTGTTAATTTCAACAATATAAGTATTGTTCAATATCTTATGAGCTGAAACAACAATTCAATCAATAAGTATGAGAATTTTATGAATTCAGATGCTGTTTAAGATGAACAATGCTCTCATTGCAATTAAACTTACAAATGTGTCTAGCTGTTCATTTTTATTGAATATGTCTTTATACTTTGTATATATTCTTCAATATTATTGAGCAAGATCAACTAGAGAACAACTTACATCATGAGATTGTTTGATAATTATGAAGAATCAATTTGATTAGCAAATGCTAACTATGAGTATCTGACTCACTCACTCAAGAACTAATAAATTCTAAAAAAATGAACACTTTCATCTATATATTCTCTGCAAAGCCCTGAAGTTTAAATGTTCAATAAAATTAAATATATTATATCTACTTGCTCACAACTCAGATAATCTTTTCATCTATTAAGTCTCTTTCTTCTTGTCTTTCTTATCTTCTTCATCTTCTATAAAAACAAACAATTAAGCATTTACTCAATAAAATTAAATAAACAAGCAAAAATTATACTGTCATTCTCTTTTGTCTCTGTCATTAACTTCTTCACTTTCACTCAATGAATGCTCACATCAACTATCTTTAAAAAGATCAAAAAGTTAAAAAAATTGTTTAAAAAAATTGAACAATTTTGATGTTCTTATCTTCTTATACATTCATGACCTCAGCAAATTTTCAAAAAGTCACAAATAAATCAGCTAATGTTGCTTGACTGTAGCTGAGTCTGACTTCAGATTCTTGTTCAAAAAAAATAAAAAGTTAAACTGAATTTTTCTTTCTCTAAATATTGTTTAGAATTATTGAATCTCAGAAAGTCTTTAAAAAAATTAAATACTTATAGATTTCTCTTTCATCAACAGTTCTTCTTTTATCATATACATTTTCAATATGAAAGTCTTGTACTCATGACTGTACAGAAGCATATTGACATCATTAATATTATTAAATTATTGTGTTCTCTTCAGCATCTTCTAAATTGTTTATTAATATTGAATAATGATTAAAGTATTACAAAAAAATTAAACAAAAGATCATTACAAAATTTTGTTTATATCTTTAATCAGAATTCTTCAAAAAAATTGATGAAGTGAATACATTGAGATAAATTTTCAGAGAACTCTTCATAAATATTAAATACTTACTAAATAATCTTTACAGCAGATGTAACAGTGCAGCAGCTTTCTCTTATATCTTTAAAATTTTATTTTAAGAATATTAATTTACTCAATTTTATCAAATAATTATTCTTACTGAGTTCTCTCTTTCTCAATCTTAATTCTAGATTTCATCTCAAGCTCTCATTACATCTAATACACTGTCTTCTTCTATGCAATTTTATTAAACAGTTAGCTTGCCTGATCTCAGACTGCTCATTAATAATAAATATATTTTGAAATTATTTAGATTTAATGAATAATCTCAGAACTGTGAGCTTACATAAAGTGTAAGTTACAGAAGCAATTTAAAAGACATAGAAACATAGAACAAAAACATTACTTATGTAGATATGTTGATTTTATGTTTAAATAGAGTAAAAAAAATTGTTTTAAATGTAGATGTGAATGTAAATGTGAATGTGTGATGTTTATAAAAGATAAAGAAAGTTTTTGTGAAGTAAGATGTAAAGTAAGTTTAACATTAACCTCAATGTGAATAGCTTAAGTAAAAGTCTCACTTTGAGACTGTCAATCTGCTAGAAGAATATAAATCAAATCAGCTCAGACTGAAGTCTGAGTCTCAGAACTGTTTAAAAATATGTCTTAAATCTTTGATGTTATCAGATGTAAATCAGTTTGTAGAAAGTTGTTCCTATTTGTTTATGCTATGTAGAGTATATATAGAAAATGATGACTAAGACATAAATAGGGGCGCTTAGTAAGAGATGAGTAAGCAACAATATCACAGATAGACTACCTTAAGTTCATGGAGAGAGTCTTCAATGTTCGTGTCAAATATTGATACCTGGTTACGAACGAACATCCTACTTGACCACTTTTCCCGCCCTCTTTGTACTTCAATCCGCTCTTCTGACCTCCAAACCACAACCCTCTGGAAGGATGCATGTGCGGGCGATCGGTTTTTCCGTGGAGGGAAGGGAAGGGAGAGTTGCCGCTGAAGCTGTTCCGTCTGCTCTCAACGGTTGAGTTAGACGGATGGAGCGGTTGTCCACCTCCCGTAGGCCTGAGCGCGAGGACAGGCATGAGCCCGAGTCCGAGGTAAGGGTTTGAGGATACAAATCAGGGGTCGAAGCTCGCAGACACCGTCCGTGAGCCTTTCGAGGGAAAAGATGCTTTAGTTGGCCCCATTCTTTTTGATAAAGTGTACCGAGTGTGTAGCCACGCTTCTCCACTTTCGACAGGGCCATGTATCCTCGACTTTGACGTAGACGTGGACGTGACTTGCGTGAGTCTCTGATGTCCTTGCGCTGGGTGTGTAGATTAGGTGTCTTGTGACGTGGCCCTTGGTTTCCACCGCTCTTTTTCCATCTTGCTCGCGAGTAGGGAAGAGGCCTCATGTTATGCTTACTTTGAACCCTGTCTCCCCGAGAGAGAACGGTACTGCTGGAAGAGGGTTGAGCAGAGCTATGTACGGGAAGTCTCGCTCTCGCTCTCACTCCTGCAGGCAGTTGGGTATTTCAAAGAACGAGTCCTTGGTTCGGCGACTTTGGCAGTGGTGGTTTGATGATGACGAGGGTGTGGTCGGAGGCTGCGTGGAGGGGGGAAGGGTGAAGACCTTGGACGGTAGAGGAATACTGTTCAAGCGTGCCCAATGTTTCTCAGCGCATGATTATCACGCGTGTTCCATTGATTCCTCTTTGACATCTTCCTCCACTCCGCGCTCTCTCCAATAAAGCCACATATTCCAGAATATCGTTTCATCGGCCTCGAACCGCGGAAACGCCACCGATTTACGCCCGTCGGCGTCTAGAAACGCTCTCCCAACTCGCGTCATGGATGGAGGTGTTTTGAGCGCCCTGTGGACGGCACCGTCACGTCAGCCTTTACGCCAATGGCTTGTCATCACGCCCGACGCCCTCTCTCTCTTCGATGGTCTCGACCTCAGACCTAACCCCTCCATTCTCCACCCAAACGCGAATCGGAAGTACGAAGTAGGATAAAGGAAAAAAAACAAACGTACCCATCAATCAACTCCCCAACTTCGTTCCCCACCACCAACACCGGGGCCCCTTCCCCTTTGTCCCCCTCAACCCCCCCGTCCTCCCCATCAACCCCTCCCTGCGCCCCTCCACCCCCTTCCTTGGACCCCACACCCAAGGCATCCAAGTAAACACCCCTAATACAATGCGGCGCGTACAAGACCGTCCCCCTCCCCACCCTCTCACTCGCCCCCGGCATCTCCAGCACCTTCACGCCCCGCGTCCCCAGAAACGCCACGTCCGTCGCCGAGAACGCAGGGTCTTGCGCGTAGACGGCCTCTCTAAGAACCGGGAATCGCGAGCCTGCCATGTTCTTTCCCGTCAGTCGAGTTCGGTCTTCCCGCCAGTCTCGCGACACCGGCGACGACAGAGAGTCAGACTCAGACCGAGACAAACAGAGATATCAAAAAGGGCGCAACCCACTCAAACACGCCAGCAAATCCTCCAACGCCGCCAGCTGGAGCAAGGACTTCCTCGCCGACCCCGGCCCCGCCGCCGACCCCGACCCCAGCGAGCCCAGACCCAGCACCACGCAATTCTCTGCCGCCGCCACATCGTTGCGCCGCACCCGCTCGGCGACGATGGCGCGCAGGCGGGCGGCGCAGGTGGAGTTGGCCCAGAGGTGTTGTTGGTGGGCGTAATGGGTTGTTAGGGCTTGGAGGTCGGTTGATGAGGGGGTGGGGGAGGCGGAGATGGATCGTGGTGGGGGGGGACGGCAGGGAGGAGGGGTGGGGTTGGGATCGTGTCGGATCGTGGTCCAGCCGTTTGCGTCGGTGGTTTTGGTCCGTTGCGGACGGGGGGTGGGGGGGTGGCGGTGGCGGTGGGAGGTGTGTGGCATTTTGCGGAGTGGTGGGATGTGGATGTGAGGAAGGGGATAGGATCAGTTTGGCAGGGGCGGGTTGACGGGTGGAGGTGGATCGTGCTTAGTTGCTGTTGTGGTACCGGGGAGTTTCACGTTGGCATGATGGTCTTGACATTCACCCACTTGTTGGGAAGGTTGTACGTCTGTTATACTGGTTCATCCTCGACCTCCATTACTGGAGATTGGTGGAGGCACGCTTTGGACGAATAATGTGCGATTTATCAGATCTTGGCCCTGGAGTGTTGCGAACTCAACTCCACGCGGGGTTCTATTCTACCTTCCTCGCATTGATGGCATGGCTGAAGCCCTCCTTACTTTTATCTCGACGGCCGCGACCTCTGTCGTGAGGTAGTACAATCATGGATTGATGGATGAGTGATGGCATTTACCTTGGGCTATATTTATATTCGATTACCTTAAGCTTGAATTAGAGTGCTGATGCCCGATTATGTTTTTATCGCAGGTACGAATCAGCTTACAGCGACTCGTGCGGATACAAATGGATACGGATGCAGATTCGGGACGGGTACCTATGTACGGTACCTCGACGGCAGGCTGCGACCTTGCGGCGTGGAAGATGACGAGGAAGATGAAGATGAAGATAAGATGGAGATGGAGAAATAATAGATCCCACAGACTTCAGTAGCTGGGGAAGAGTAGCATCTCAACGATAAACTGCTCCCAGGGAGATCACACCTCCATCTCTTCTCTTCCTTGGCCCCATTCGGCTTCAAGCTTGTCTGCTCTTGCAAGGATCTCTGCTCCATTAACTTCCTTCTCCAAGCGCCCAAGGCACGGCCACGTCCGGACCGTCTTTACCGTTACCGCTTCCATCATAGCACACCCGCCTGGTCGACAGTCCATCACAAATGAACTCTCCAAACTCTCCAATTACTCGAGCGCATCCGCTCTTCTCATTCGTCAATCGCGATGATGGATCCTCGAATCGAATTCGACAGTCGACAGTCAACAGCCAAGTGCTGCAGTGCTTGCAACCGCCCGGACCAGTACCAGTCGCCCATCCTACATACTCTATGTACATTACTGGTAACCTGCAGGCCAGCTAATCCCACCCACACCTCGACAAGCATCTTTTTCCCTTTCCAACCAATCCTCGTGCAGCCCTGTCGGGTCGCACTGCATCACGTTCGGCGCTTGGGGGAGGGTCTTTCCTTCGTCCCTTAAGTGCTGTATCGCCCCGGCCTGAGATTGGAAACAGATGGGTTGAGTTTCTCCGCTTTACTACCTACCTTGGACGACGACGACGACAACATCGACGTCAACGACCAGAGTGTTAACGCGGTTCTTTGTCCTCGTCTTATATGACCAGACGAGATTAAGCAGAAGATATTGAATTGGCCATTGGGAGATCGTCACAATGCGGTCGAGAACATCAACACCATCGCTTATCGCAATTGCGACCCTTCTCTCCACTTACCTCTCTCTCGTCACCGCTCATATCGTCATCACATACCCAGGCGACAGAGGAAATAATCTTTTGAAAAGCGGAACACCAGAGGAAACGAATGGACTGGGCGAAGGAGCGAACGGGACCTTTCCGTATGGCATGCAATGGATGTATCCATGTAAGTCCTTACTTTCCCCTTCACCACACCTCCAACAGCTCTAATTGTGGACGATCGACAGGCGGCGGCATGCCAACTTCGACAAACCGCACCCTTTGGCCCATCACCGGCGGTGCCATCTCCTTCGAACCTGGCTGGGACGTCGGCCACCCGACGGCCTTCTTTTATATCAACATGGGCTTCGGCACCGTCCCGCCCAACATGTCGAACCCCATGGTTCCGGTATTTCAAGTCGTCGGTCCTTCAAAAGTCCAATACCCTGGCACAATCTGTCTCACGCAAGTCCCGCTGCCAGTCAACGCCCCCAACGCGAGCGTCAAGATCGGCGATAATGCGACGATACAAGTCATTGAAACTGCCCTCCACGGTGCGGCGCTGTACAACGTTCGTTCCACCAACCACGATCCGTAAACACATAGACGAGACTACTGACAATTGGAGTGTAGTGTGTGGATATCACCTTCGCCGACCCACGTGACGTACCGGAAGTCAATGGTTCAAACTGCCGCAACTCATCTAACCTCAGCTTTGATTTGGTCTTCGCAACCACCAGTCTCTCCGCCGCCGCACCATCTCTGCCGTCAACGTCATACCTGGCTTTCACGCCTTTGCTGTTAGCTGGGCTTGTTGCGTTACTGGTATAAAGTCATGGACTGCTTCGATCTTTCATTTACGTGCGTTCCTGTCCAGAGGCTGGGTGGACGCCTTTAACGGTAGCGAACGACGAAGTCTTTGGTCCGTTGCCTCTGGTCCGTTGCCTCCTTGGTGGACGTTTGTTACAGTCAGCTATCATACCTTGCCCATCTGTTTGATCTCTCCCTGTATAGACCATCATCATCGTTCTCGGTATGGGATCAGGATTTCGACCTATATTACGAGGTCCTCCAGTCTTTTGGTCTCAAGGCGTATGGAGCACAGCACAGAATGCAGGACGGATGGGGCATTTTCAGGTCATGGCTTACTTACCATCTTGCCTATCTCAAACTACTCAAATCTACCTCTATCTCCGTCCATCTCCGATCTCATGCACATAGCTTCACTATTGCTACTCGAATCCCAATATCAACCTTCTGATGTCCAACCATAAACAGCATACTTGGGCTACGGAATCCCATACCAAACAATCCCACCCGCTCACCCATCTCTTTCCTCCTCGAGCACTCAACTAAGTCTCCTAAACACCCTCCACCTACCCACCCACTCACCTCCCATTCCCACGCACCACCAACACAAGCGGCTCCCCAGTCCACCCTCCACATATCACAACGCCCACCTGCAAACAACGCCACTCTCCTCCCACCTATGTCTCCTTGCCCTCGTCCTCTCTTCTCTCCTCTCCTTCTCTTCCCTCCTCACCTCCCCTCCTCTCCCTACCGCACTGTCGCACCTACCAGGAGCGACTCCTTGTCATCTATCAGTTTTTCACAGGAAAAGGGGTGCGTGCGTGAATAGGTAGGTAGCAAGGCTGATCCAGCGGGACCACTCCCCCCAGGTAGTGACCGTCGCACTAGCCTTCCCTGGCGGCTTAGGGGGAGGTTCAGTGGAGATGGGGTGAATGGACGGACTGGAATAAGTCTGGTGGTGGTTCAGGGTGGGCTGAAGAGGAAGGGTTGTGGGGATAGGAGGTGGGATCGGGTGTTTTGCGAAGAGGTTGCATTTCAACGGAAGGGTGTGTTTTGCTCTCGTTTCTGGCTGGGGGCTGGCTGCGTTGGGAGAGAGCTGGGTTGACGAACGGTCTCGCTTGGAACTGAGCTGAAGCGGTCGGTGGCAGATTGGTAGGATTCGCAGCTTCATGAACACCAGGTACGATGACGATGCTGCGTTCTGCACGGTCTCGCTGGTCCCTGTCGCGGTTGCGGATACGTCTGTTGGCTGGAAAGATGCTTGTAGGAGATCACTTTCGGTCCGTACTTTGCGGCGAGGGGGTTTTTCTTTGGAGCGAGCATGTTGTGATGGTCTCGGTAGGGTTAGGGCCAGCGCTACAGGCTATAGCGGAGGTTAAGGGTGCAAACTGTCTGTCAAGCTAGCGGGGTGGGTACTCGACATGAGACGATACTGCCAAGTCTGACGGCGACGGCGACGGCTTTCTCAAGAGTAATGTATACTATCCTCTTTATTTACCCTTGGTCAGGATTATGAGCTATCTATTATTGCTATCAAGCGAACGGTTGTGTCAAGCTAGAGTGTAGGATGGAGGCTAGAACTCGAATCGACACGACGAAGCCAGATCGCGACTCTGTCACGAAGCAGTGTGATACCATGCCGAACGTTGGTTGCCGCTTTACATAGAGCGCACTCCGTCCGCAAAGCAATAATTGATTGCTGGCTCGTCTCTCGCTCAACAGACGGTCATTCAACCCTCCTCACGGTGATCCTCTTGAGCTAAGATCGAGGCTGAATTGCTCCGTCGTGGACCTAGCATAGTAAACGCAACGACTGAAGCGACGATTGCTTGAACGGCTGCATATTCAAGTGATGTGGTCAGCACGATTCTCTGACCTAGTAAGAGAAGTACCTCACGTACCCAAGACCGTTGTCATGACGCGGTACCCTACCGTGTTGGTCAGTAAACCAGCAAGTTCAGGTCCGATGAGCATGCCCATGGTGTACGCTACCCCTTGGATGGAGTAGAGACGCGAGTAGCCACCGTTGGGGCCGAAGATGCCTGGATCTTCTTGCTCTAGGGCCTCGATGACTACTGCTCACTATCAGTATCGGTTGATTCAGTGCTTGCGGGTTGATGACTTACAAGCACACTCTATGGCGCCTGTTGCGTTCACTAGATTGTTGACCACGCCGATACATGCTAGGATCGTCACGTATAATGCTTTTCCAGAAGTACCGGAACCCCAGTCGGCATCTACTTCCCCGGGCAAACCAAGCGCAAAGAGGAGCGGAGCAATTAGAAGGTAGCCAGCAGTGGTTGGGTACCGAACGCCTACGCTGGAGTATGTTAGTCTCATACGCGTATGTACGAGTCCTGGTTGACTCACTGGTCTCGTAGCCAACCACAAATTGGTCCGAATACAGCGCCAGGCGCTTGAAGGGCAACGAACATCATCCCGGCAGGGAAACTACCCCAGCCGAAAACTTCCTGAACGTGCAAAGGTATGGTTGCATCGAAGGCAGACACAATGATGGCGAACGTGAGGCTGCAAAATATAGCGCCGATAATACGCTTCTGCCGTAGTGCTAGAAGGTAGAACCCGAGTGCAGAAACTTCATTGGCAGGAACTTGAGGGCTGCAGAAGACATCTTGCGTGGGGATGAGAGGTGTGGTCTCCGCTAGAGTGAGACTCGGAGAGTCAATCATGACTGGAGGAATTGATTCGGAGGCGATTGATATCGTTCGAATAACGGTGATCATTGATGATGTAGATTTTGCGGACGAGACAGTCCCTGAAGTAGCTGTGTGCGGTCGCGGTGGACTTGATGGCCTCGCTTCGTGTATCGAGAACTCCGGTGGAAATGAGATAATTCCTGGCTGGATAGGCTGTTCGGCGATGCAAGAAGCGTAATTGCTGCAGACGTCATGTTCGTGTTTGAGGGCGATGGTTCTGGGACGCTCGAGCATGGTAAGCCGCATCACAACATCAACGAGAAGCTATGGAGATCACGTCAGAGAGTAAGCCAATGGCACAGTTTAGAGACCAGCAGTAGAATCTTACAATGCCAACAGCAGCGGACCATGCAGCCCAATAACCAGCAGTCTCCAAGAGCAGACCTCCGACCATCGGTCCGGCGAACTGACCCGCCGTCGTAAAGATGGAAATCGCACCCAGAGTCTTTCCCATGTTGTCCGCTCCCACAGTATCTGCCAACGTGGCGGAACCGACAATCCAGATGACGGATGCTGCGAATCCTTGTGCAGTCCGGGCAACATAGAGCATAGAGACTGTGATGACAAGATTAACAATTGTGGGTGTAGAATATGACAGACCAGTGCATACCTCGCACAGTCACCGCCATAAGTATCGTCCCTGCCAAAGCCACGAACAAACCGAACAAGAGAGGGCTTTTCCGACGCGACGTCCTATCCGCTAGGATGCCTATCACCGGCCCCATGAGTATCTGGATACCGGCAAACATACCCAAAAGATTCGACGTGACGCTCTGGGTTTGATGTTTGTCGATGCCAATGCGTTTTTGCAGCATATACGGCAGGATGGGGACAATGAAACCATAGAGAAAGAGTTCTGCAAACAGGACAACGTTAGCAGTTCACAAGACAGCATACACAAACATTAGCACAAAATTGCTCAAGTCAGCGATGATCTTACCGGCAAAGAGACCAAGTGTGATAGTCACTAAGATGAACATCTTTGAAGAGCGCCATGCTTGAATTCGATCACAACACTGACGAAGTCCCATACTGTTGTCGCTGCTTCTGCCAGGGAAGATTGCAGACACATGAGGAATGAGGATGATGAGATTTTCGAGAGTGAGATGACCGTCAGTGACACACGATCTTGGCATATAGGTAGGTAAGGTTGAGATTCACCTTCCGCGGCGGAGAAGAGACATACAATAGACACAAAGGAATCGGCACAAGTTGACACGTGGGAATCACCTTCACTTTGAACAAAGATCAGAGTAAAGTCAATTCAGATACTTCCTTGCTAACATTTTCTAGAGATTATGTAAAAAGCCGAGAATTTCATTCACCACCCTCTGCGGTTGCTCTTGCTGGACCCAGTGCCCAGCCTGCTCGATCATCCTCACTCCTCTGAAATCCGAGCACACTTCCGACATCTTCTCTATAACACCGGGCTCTTGATAAACACCCCAATCCTGCTCACCAGATATGAACAGGCAAGGTATCTCGATTTTCTTCCCAGCAAACATGTGGAGATCTTTCAGGTTCCTCGGATCCGTCTGTACACGATACCAGTTCAATCCACCTTGAAACCCAGTACGGCGATACTCCTGCGCGTATACGTTTAGTTCGTGGTCCGGCAACCAATGCGAGCCTTTCTTCTGGACTTCCTCTGAGCTCTCGCTGGCCATATCCTTGGCGACTGCCTCACGCATGCCAGAATGTAAGGGCATGATGTAGTAGTTAGGCATCTTGGCGAGTTCGGTCGCCGTCCACGCTTCCAGAGCATGTGGCTTGTTGCCTTCCCAATCCGCGCTTTTGAGGTGGAAATAGCCTCGGAGAAAGTCTTGCAGGCCATCAGGCGGATTGGACATTTCTTTGTTCGCTGGCTCCGTTGAGTAGTACCACTTGTAGTGTTTTCTTGGTTCTGGGAGATTCGCCAGTTCCTTATGAATATCAGTTTTGCTTCCATCAGTTTCGTGCGATTCCTCATTTGCGATATTGAACGACAGACTAGGTGCTCCTTTGAAGGGATGGCTCATCAGAACGACACTCTCGAAAAAGTCCGGTCTGGTCAAGGCACAAAGTGACGCGGTCACCGCTCCAAAGTCATGCCCAACCACGCATTTGACGTGCTTATAGCCCAGAGCGTATATCAATACAATCACGTCCCGTACGAGATTGGTCACCGCGAACGTTCGCAGGTCGACCTTGCCGAACTCTGCAGTATCCCAACCCGTCGTCCGCCCATAGCCTCGTTGATCGAAGGCGACGACGTAGTATCCAGCGTCTGCCAGCTGCGGCATCACTTTGCGCCAGGAGTAAGCGAACTCCGGAAAGCCATGCAGGAGGAGGAGAAGTGGCCGATCTCGTGCCGATGGCCTGCCGGCCTCCAGGACGTGATAGGAAAGCTCCGAAGCGGGACTTTGGACTTGTCGTTCTGTGATGCTTGATGGCAAAGGCAATGCAGGTAGAGCGTTTGACATTGTCAGGATTGGGCTTATGCTTCGAATGGCCGAACGGAGGCAAGGTCACTGATATGAGCAGCGGGAAGAGCTCGATCAGCGCTATCGGTCCTGTATGATATATACACTTGTGTTGTCAAACCAGAGCAAAGAGTAGCTACGATTTGAAGAACATAGAGCGAACGTACTTGTAGGTATCCCCTCGATTGGCGGTTAGCTGCCGAAGCTATGCCAGGCTTCAACCGCCAGTAGTGTACCTACTAGGTACTGTAGTAACAGTCACATCCTTAAGATACATATCTGCGTCGAAGGAATATTGAATGTTCAATGTGCTTGCTGTGATGGGGAGAAGATGTATGGATTGAAAGCAATTCGTATCAGCTTGTGATTAGGATCAGCCATTCGTGTGTTTCGTTGACTACAAACATTATTGCGACTGGCAACAATGACGATGATGAAGCACTGACGTGACGCGCAGTTGCAGTTCCCCCTTGTTTGCCGAGAAAGGTACAAAGTACATGTATCTAAGGTACGTACCCTGCCTTATAGAACGAAAGAACATGGAAGCGAAGAGCCAAACCCAACTTCCCGCGACCTCAGTTTCCACGAATTCTTATTTCATGCGCAGCAGCTGTAGAGTACCTACTTACTCCGTAAACTGCAGAGACATCGGTTCTCCCTGTCTATTCGTTCTTTCACAACATCCGCTCATACAGTACCTTCTAATTCTCCTTCGCCTTACGAAACTTATCCTCTGGCTACCACGCCTTCATCTTCACCATTTCACTCAGCTCCCCGGAAGTTTTACCTTAGCTTATTGGACGGTAGCAGGCGCATTGGCATACCGACTTAATGTCATCATATCAGAGCAGCATTCAGGGCCGGTGAACATGGCAGAATAATATCCACAAGAGTATCGCCTCAGCGTGTCGGTAAAAGGACTCACAGAAGTCGCTCTGGGCTTGTGAAAGGTCTATCGACCCCCTTGTCACTGTCATCATGTTCCATCGGAGGAGGGCGCATTCGAATCCGGTAAGGCAATTACTTTTTTACGCTCTTACCATCCGGACGACTATCTCTCCTCGGTTCATGATCGTGTTCTGTCGATGCTGACATGCGGTCATTTTCCACAGCCGATCAAGACCACCCCGTCAGCATCTGCTCAAACAGCGGCGACTCAGGCTTTTTTGGCCAGCCAAAACTCCAATGCCAACCTATCAGCAGCCGCCGCGGCAGCAGCACTCCGCTCTCATACTACTACTCCCACCCCCGTCGGACAAATTCAAACGAAGCGCATGATTCAGCGGAATGGGTCGACTTCTTCCTTCGGTTCCGCTGCCGGTAATGCTCGCCCTGGTGGTGGCTTACAGAGACAGAACAGCTCTGGGTCGATGACGGAAAGGACCTTTCGTGACCAGTCACCCAGTCGAGGACCTTCTCCTCGGGGTCAGAGTTACGATACACCACCAGTTCCGGCGCTGCCCAAAGGTTATGTTTCGCCTCCACCTCCTGTACCTCAGAAGTCGCACCGAAGAGCCTCGAGCATGGAACCACCATTGCGGGTTAGTTCTCCACCGCCCAAGAAAGTAGGAGGTCGAGGTGTTAGCTTGGATAGAGGGCCAGGTGTCATGACGACGAGACGCACCGGACCATCGGCACAACGTGTGACGAGCCTGGGGAGCGTAGCAGAGTTGGAGCGGACAGGAAGCAAGGGTTCGATCAATTTCTCGAGGCCCATCTCATCACCTAACTCACCGCCCACGTCACCCATAAACGACAGGCGAACAACGACGATGTCCAGCGGGCAACCCACTTCCCGACCGACGACGACAACAATGGCGCCCGGCGAGGTTCGTTATCTACAGCAGTCGTTACAAGGAGCCACGAATCCACCCGCGAAGAAGAAGATTGTCACTACAGGCGAAGGAGCTCAGGCCAGGAATTCACCTATGCAGTCAGATCAACGACAGCCTACGGACAGCGGTGTCGCAGCTTCGGTTCCCAAGAAAATGAAGAAAAAGATTGGGGCCCGGGAAGAATCAGACGAAGAAAGCAAGCCCACGGGTTTTACAACATCTTATGGTTCGGACTCTGACGCTACGGCGGAGTACACAGCCCCAACAGAGCGACCTCCTACCTTCAACACAAGAGCAGCACTTCTGTTGTCCAAACAGCCGTCCGTTGTGCGGGAGGATAGGGAGGCCGAGGAGCGGGAGGAACGTAATGGTGCTGGTTTGGGTAAGGTCAGGCCTGATCTTACCGCGCACAACAGTTCGAAGGCGAATGGAAAAAAATGGCTTTATTCAAACTCCACATCGCAAGAGCGAAATAGGTCGTCGAGTCAACCCGCGCCAACGTTGGCCACAACGAATGTGGTCCCGACCGCTCGGAAGCTTTCTGGTAGTGATGCCACTCCAGCTAGAGGTAATGACACCATACGTGGCGGAAGGCATCAATCACTGAGTCCTGCGAGAGCGGCACATTTTCCAGTGCAACCGATTCTCAAAACACCAAATGGGGTAAGGCATCAGCCCCCACCACGGTCCGTTTCTCCCGCCAAGTCCGCCATGAAGCTTTCACCTTCACCCAGAGCCATATCACCATTGGGTGGTGGACATGCTCCAAGTGAAACCTCGGACACGATGTCTATGCTCTCAGAAGACGGTATTAGGTCGAGAAAGAAGAAGAACCGCGTCAGCTTCGATGACGACGCTGTGGTTGTCGTGCCTGGCCGTACCGCTAGCCCACCCATAAGCTCTGATTCTCAAACTAAAGGTGAAACCGCTCGTTCATGGTTTGGAATAGGTCATGGAAAGAAGCAGACTGGTTCTTCAGCAAGAAGCCAAGTCGAGGAGGATGACGAAGTCATTAAACCTACTCCAGCATTACCATCATTCGGTAGTATCCGTGGACACGAGGAGCGAGAAGGTACCGGTGTGAGCGACCAACCATCTTCGCCTAGCGTTGAGCCCCATCATACCCTGGCCTCTTGGGCTCAAGAGACCCTTGCCCGGATTGACTTGTCCAGCGATCAGGCCGTAGGCGCTATTTTGTCACAAGACTTTGTGACCAAGTCTACGGCATCTCGACAGGAACCTTTAGCCCCTCAGGTAACCTCTGTCGGAGGTACCGGTTACGGGTCAGACTCGGAAGGCAGTGTATATAGTACCGATAAAATGGAAAAAGCAGGTGTGGACTCTGGAGTGACTGGGAATATTTCCGAGGCTCATGCGGCCCCGTATCGTGAGCTTGCGAGCCCAAGACACGGCGACGAAGGGGATTATCAATATGCCAGCAAGCAGAGTAACGATGCTGTCCCATCCATTGCCGTTCTCCCCGCTACGCCTGCTGAGGACGCACTTCGAGGAGCCGAGTGGGTTGGAGACTCCCCGATGTCGACCGGGTCGTATGATTTCAAGCATGAAAGTCATGGAGTTATGGAACATCATCCCACAGATCCTACGCCTGCAACAATCGGTATAGCCGAGCCTGAGCCAGAAGGTGTACTGGCCAGTCGAGAACCGGTAACACCCGTCGTCGGTGGGGTAGCAGAAGCGCTCCGCACACAGACTGAGCACGAAGACGACGCGGACGACGGGGAGGACACGGGAGAGAGCATCTACAGCGACGCGGCGGAAGATCTGTCTGACTTGGAAGGGGACGGATTCGGTTCGATCAATGCTATCGTTGAAAGCCCGATCGTGGACACTTTCGGTATGGCGATGACGACACCGCCGGACAGTCCATCAGGACGGCTCGCCACACCGGTTCAAGCGAAGAAAAGCAAGCTGTCCAGGCTAGCAAGTAATGATTCCCAGCCAGGAACCGAGGAGGGCTGGGACAAGACACAAGCCTACTGGAGTGGACTCAGCGAGAGCCGCAAGAGTCAACTCGAACGTGCCGCCGCACAAGAGAGCGTTGATGAAGGTTTTACACAACCAGCACTCAAGCCCAAAAAGAAGAAGACCGTAGCGAAGAAAGACTTGCCTGCTACGGGACAGGAATGGCCGGAGCAGTATGCCGAGCAGACTGCCAGATCAAGATCTCCGCGAATGACGGACATGAAGCAGTCCATGCGAGATGGTTCAGGCACAACGGCAGAGGCGCCTCATATCCGAAAATCAATGCGTACGGGAGATACATTGAAACCAGCGATTCGTCAAACCCCACAAAGTCGGCCCATGGATACGACAACACCCCAAGAGCCAAGGGGCACTTTGCAGAAAAAGTATCGTCCAGTTTCTGCGGTGCCGCTGGTGAATTACAACACTCCGTCATATCAGAATACTCCGTCTCACACTCGCACCGCTTCAGGAGGTTCTGCCGCCGCATCTGCGACACCGCTTACGCCGAAACAAGTGAAGAAAAGGGCAACTCCTGCCGTGAAGCCACGGCGAGTCAAGTCAGACGACAGCGATTCCGAGAGTAGTTTCAGGAAGCTTCGACCATCGACTGCTGATAGTGGACGATACACTATGAGGAAAAGCATGAGGGGAGCTCCGCCTGAGCAGCCGCAGTTACCAACTACCAGTAGAGCTGGTCCACTCAGCGTTCGAACGTCGTCGCCGACTGGATCGACGTCAAGGAGACCTTTTAGCTCTGGAGGTCACGGGATGAAAACATCGTTACGAGGGTCCGGCGAGTCCTCAACTCTTCGACCCGAACGGACCAAGTCACCGATACGGGGCTTTGGCTTCGGAAGAGGGTCGAAAGCTAAGGACCAGAACGCACCCTCGAAATTGCGTTCACGCTTCTCCAGTAAGTTCGGCGACTCGAGCGATGACGACGACGGGCCGAGTACTTTCCGCAGCCGTTTCGGGGAATCTAGCGATGAAGATGAGCCGCCGAAGCGACCTTTAAACCTAGCGCCTGTTCGCGGTATCCCCAAGCGAGCTGATGAAGGCGATTCTACCGATCTGGATGATAGTTCTGACAACGAAAAGCGGCCGAAACGGAGGGGCATGCCATCGAAAGCCAAAGCGACCAAGCCGGAAGGGATTGCTTTAGCGGCTGGCTCTCTCCGTCGCAACGGTTCTGGACGAGACCTGACTAAATTCAACGAATTGGGGACAGGCTTGCAGGCTAAGAAAGCAGCAGAAAAGGACCCAAAACGACGATCTTTCTTTGGATTAGGCAGGAAGAAGGACGATTCAAGAGTTAAGAAACCCGACCTTCCGGGCCCTGCAGCCCGAGATGGTACTCCGCAAAGAAACAATGTCTTACCTCCGGGTACGCCAACCTCTCCCAGAAGCCCAAAATTGCAACGAAGGAATACTCCCCTGACGCTTGATTCAAACTCGTGGCCTTTGCCGCCAGTACTGGGTGCAGCGGATGATCGACCTAACACTGCCGACGGGGTTGCAAATACTGCAAGACCTGACCTTGGAGTTAGAAGCTCCACCATGGACACCCCGAGCTCGAAGACGGCAGGTCAGAATGGGGTTGTTCTGGGTAGGAGTGGGAAGAAGAAGCGATTTCCTATGTTGCGGAAAGCTTTTGGACTACATGACTGAACGTGGCGACTTTTCGTTTTCGTTCAGCCACACTCGACTTTCACCTTTCTTATATATCTCTCTTCATCAAATGCGTCTTGAAAGCGTATTTCAGATGCGATTGCATCTTCGACCTCACCTACATTTCCTTTCAATCTAGATTGGCTTCCCACCTGTAAATTTATATTTAATCCTACCCAACTAATTCATCCAATCTTCTGCGTCTTTGAATATACACCACATCTTCTCCTTTCCGATATACAAACCATCATGAACCCTCTTCAACCGATCCTCTGTCCCTTGAGAAACCCCTCTGGCAACGGCTTTCTCGGCACCAACAGTACCTGCGGGCTGCGCGTTTTAATCTGCACATTGACCCACGTCTGCTGCCGACCGATCTGGGCCTGCGCGAACGCCACCGCGTCGGTGAAATCACCATCCCACAACGCCTGGCTCGCCGGCGTGAGGGCCGTCAGATGGATTTCCAGGTGCGAGAGATACATGAACAGCCCCTGCAACGCGACCAGCGACTCGTAGGCGCCCGCTCCCTTGCTGGACTTTGGAAAAACGGCGTCGCGGAGCGCGGTCGACACGCCCTTCCCGAAATCCTTGTTCTCGCCGTACTTCTTCACCTGCGGTTCCATCTGCTCGCGCACCCCCTCCGTCATCGTGCGGAGCGTCTGGACGCCCGCGTTGATCTCCACGTCGTGCACGAGCTGCGGCAGCAGCCGGTCGCAGATCTCGATCAGCACGTTGATCGACTCGTACGTGGCGCCCATGTGGTATTCGAGGTGGCGCTCGCGCGGCGAGTCGTCGGCGACGGCGGGCGCGTCCGGTTTCTGCTCCTCGACTTTGTGGATGGCGGGCGTTTGCTGCTCTTTGGCGTGGATCACGACGTTGCCGGAGTCGTCTTTGCATTTCTCGATTCGGACGGAGCCGGATTTGAACATGGGTTGTTTGGAGATTGGATCCCATTGCTCTGGAGGGGGAAAATTAGTTGTTGTGGTAGATGGGGTTCGTATATTTGAAAAAGTAGTTCTTACCTTGAGTCAGTTCATTGGCCGCTCTTGCTCGGTCGTCTGGCGCATCCCAGTAGCCGTAGTGGAATGGAATGAAGACCTGTCCTTTTGCGATCTTGCCGATCTTGACGGGCATCTCGACCACCCCTCTACGGGACCTGACGACGACATCCTCTCCGTCTTTTACATTGGCTGTGGCGGCGTCTTCGGCGGAGATTTCGATAAAGGGTGCGGGGCTGGCGGCCTGTAAGTGCTTCGATCTCCCGGTCTTGGTCCTGGTGTGGAAGTGGAAGACCTGTCGTCCTGTCGACAGTTGCAGTGGGAACTCTTCATTTGGCGCGTCGCTAGCAGGCTTGTAATCGGCAGCTTTGAGGATAGCTCTTCCGGCGGGATTTAGTTCTCTGTATTGATCGAGGGTCAGAGTCGCGCCAGTCTCGAGGTCGTGGCCGTAGCTTTCGCAGTAATCGACGTCGGTGAAGAAGACACCGTCGTCGAAAAGTCTTTCCTTCCCGTGAGGATATGCCTCGGTGCAGGGCCATTGGATCCCTGAGCCACCGGTGAGCTTCTCGTACGACATTTCACTGTAGTCGCACGGTCGGCCTTTGGAAAGCTTCTTCCAGGCATTGAAGGCATCCTCCGGGTGGGTCCATGGAATGAGAGGATTCCCGTCTTTGTCTTTGAAGTCCATCCTCTTCGAGTAGTCGACGAAGATCTCAAAGTCAGACCTTGCCTCGCCAGGGGGATCAACGGCCTTGTGCGAAAGGTGCACGGTACGATCGACGTTTGTGAAGCACCCGGTCTTCTCTGCCCACTGTGACGCCGGCAGTACGACATCCGCTATTGACGCCGTTTCGGTCATGAAGATGTCCTGGCAGACGACGAAAAGCTCCTTCTTCGTGAGGAGCTTTCTGACTCTGGGCAGGTTCGGCAAGCTGACCAGAGGATTCGTTCCGCTGATCCAGAACATCTCAATTGTCCCTTCCTCGATGTAATTCAGCATGGCCTGAATATGCGTCGGTTCGTTCCAGTGCGGGATCTTGTGGAACTCGACGTTCCACTGGTCGGCGATCTCCTGCATGTGTTTGGTATTCTGTTGGTTCCGGAAGCCCGGATATTCTCCATCGCATCCGGCTTCTCGATTGTTCTGTGCGGTGGGCTGGCCATTCATTTGGAAGATACCGGACCCTGGTCTCCCGAGAAGGCCGCGCAGGAGGTTGATATTGTTGATCTGGCAGGCACTTGCTGTAGCTTGGTTCGACTGATAGACTCCTTGTAGAGCGGTTGACAGCAAGCTTGGTGTTGTGCCGATGATTTCAGCGGCTTGCCGGAGTTGATCGGCCGGAATGCCTGTGATTTCCTCCACTTTTTCGGGCGTGTAAGGCTTCACCTTCTTACGCAGCTGTTCCAATCCGACGACATGCTTCGCGAGGTAGGTCTCATTGATCCAGCCATTCTTGAACATTAGATGCTGAATACCGTTCAAGACGGCCATGTTCGTCCCGATCCTAGGTGCCAGGTGAACGGTGGCTTTCTTGGCCGTGTCCGACGCCCTGGGATCAACGACGATGAGCTTTGGCGGATGAGTGCCCGCCAGGCGGTCGAGCATCCTCGCCCAAAGGACTGTTTGAGTGGCGGAGACATTGTGTCCGACGATAAACAGACAGTCAGTATAGTCGACATCAGTGTATGAACCAGGTTGACCGTCACAACCGAAATTCTCGCGCATAGAAGCTGCAGCTGTGGCAGTACAGAGGCGCGTGTTCCCGTCCCTGCAGCATGTCAAGCGGGTTATTACCTCTCCTGTCGTCAGAAATCCGTGAAACCTCAATGACGACAACGTACATGTGCAAAGTATTTAGTCCACCCTTCCCCACCAACGCCAGAGCATAGTATTCCTCCAGAAACAACTGTCCAGAGGTATAGAAACCAATGCCATGGTTCGTCAATCGCTTCTGGATGTCTTTCGTCTTCTCCACCATCAACGACATAGCTTCATCCCATGATGCGCGTTCGAGTTTACCATTCTTCCGGATCATGGGATACCTGAGACGATCGGGATGGTCGATGGAGACCCAGCTGGGGAATTACGAGTCAAACAATGCATCCTGCCACAAGGAGAGTGTGTCGGAGACCTACCCGTACAGTCCCTTCGGACCCAACCGGCCATGGTTCACTCTATCCACAGCGCGCCCTCTCACACCTACAACCTTACCGTCCTTGACGCCAATGTCCATACCACAGCCATTGCTACACCAAGCCACGGGTCAGTCACATCGTCATTTTGTTACTGCGTTTTAAGAGTGCAGATAAGCTCAAAACTGCCGCGTACCTGCATAGTACACATGCGCTTTGTACCCATTTGTCAGGCTCCTCCGTATACCTCGCATCCACTCGAGTTGGCCATTCATGCTTGTATGGTGTTCTCATCCCCCATATGTCCTCGATCGCATCGCGAGTTTGGTAGACGTTGTCCGGCATCTTGACTTCTGGATCCAAACCACATCCAACAGTCAAGAGAATGGACTGGCACAGCAGAGCTACCTGAGTAAAAGGCAACGGGCGAGCTACATCTTGTACCTGGCTTTCCGCTTTGACGACATGACGGACCCGGCTTTTACACTGTACTAAGGGAACGTTATTCTTCTTTCGACCCTTGAGGTGGGGTACCCTTCAGCATCTGGGCCGCTTTCCGCGAGCTAAATGACATAACGTTTGGGGGCTACAGATCCTCCTCCCATTGGCGAACGTTATAGAGATGGCCGACAAACTTGGATACCGGAACCATAACCGTTGGCTTCCTATTCGCCGTGGCCAGCCTTATAACGTTATCAAATGCGATAGGCCCGCAATACGATTCTGCCGAAGCTCATGCCAATGACATCCGGAACGTCAGATATCAGACCACTTCTGATAGCTGGTGGCCGTTCTACTCGCATGGGAACGGCTAAACACCTTTTGCGATGGATAGATGATCGACCTTTGTACCAGCATACCTTGGAACAGCTACACGGCGCATGTCCTGGCTCCGATACACTCTATATCTCACTGCGCGATGTAGAACAATTGCAATGGCTGGAGCTCAATATCTCGACTATGGGGTCGACACAGATTCAGCCCATATACGATTCTGCAGGCCATGTTAGTCAATCCGACACGCACAGTTCTAATATGGTTTCGAGTGGACCAGCAGCTGGACTTCTGGCCGCTTATAATTTCTCGCCTACGACGACTTGGCTTGTGGCCGGATGCGACTATCCACTTCTCACGACCGCTGCACTCCAACAGCTTGTCCAGGAGTACCTCCCGCCTATAACATGCTTTTCTAACTCGGAGGGATGGTCTGAGCCGTTGTTGGCCATCTGGAGCCCAGCAGCGCTACAGCGATTACAGGAGAATGTGCTACGAGGGAGGTCTGGACCAAACAATGTCATTCGAAGTCTTGGGGGAAAGGTCATCAGGCCGGAGAACGAAGATTGGATCTACGGTGCAAATACCGAGCAGGAATGGGATGTTGCGATGCAGCTTGCTAGGAAGCGGAAGACTGGTTAAGAATTCTTATTCGGGATTGCAGTCACAGGTCTTATTGAACGGCTTTAGAAAAGAGGGGAATGGTTAGCCATCATTCGTGTATATGGAGGTGTCAGATTTGGAGGGATTCTCTATGTTCGTGTTGTATAACAGCGACCCAGAACCAAGATTGGGTCGAGATCTGACTACATCGCATCAAATCTTGGGTATCTGACAATGTAACTTTAATCTACAAGAATATATCCATTTCACGTAAAATCTGGTATCTATCCCAATCAACGATCATCGCCCAGCGATGATGGAACCAACGGAAACGAGTCCACCAAATCCCCGTCCATTACCTCTGCACATCCCTCACGAGCCACAATCCAACCATTAGCTGTTAGGAACGGTTTGATCTTACTAGACCCTTGATCCACATGAACCTCGAATACCGGCCCCGAAGACGTGGCCGTGACCTCACCGTGCCAAAATACGCGAAGATGCTCCGGCTTCTTGAGAATGCTCGCCGTAGATTTCGACCCATCAGTCTGCAGAGCTTGCTTCGCCGAGACGCGAAGACGGACCGGACTGGGGTTTTCAGCCGGTTGGCCGTGCAGGAATCGTAGATACGGTATGACCAAGAAACGAAGACAGACGACAGTCGCCATCGGGTTTCCCGGCAGTCCGAAGAAGCGCACCCCGTCTCTTCTACCCGTATCAGACTGCTCTCCATTGCACACAGACGCGGACGTATCGCTCCCATTCACAGCCCCGTCCCGCCGCGACGGCACCGTCGCGAACAGAACAGGATGGCCCGGTCTGATCCCCACCTTGTGAAACCGCACATCGGCGCCCAGCCCTTCCAGCCCAGCACGGACAAAGTCGAACTTGCCCATCGATACCGCGCCCGTGGTAACAACGGCATCCCACGCGTCCGCCTCCAGCGTCGCCCGGATCCGCTCTTCAAACTCCCGCCTATCGTCCCTGATGATCCCGAAATACGACACTTCCACCCCCATCTCGCTCAGCGTAGCCTGTATATACGGCCCATTACTGTCCCGAACCACATGCCCCCTACCCTTACCCTCGCCCTCCCCACCTTCCTCGCTCTCAAAACTCAACAACTCCGACCCCGTCGAAAAGACCGCGACCCGCACCCGCCGGTACACCTCCACGCACCGGATCCCCAGCAGCGCCAGCGCCATCACATGCCGCGCGCGGATCGCCGTGCCGGGGGAAAGCACCACATCCCCCGCCGCGATATCCGCGCCCGCGAACCGTCGGTTCTGGTTCGGCACCGCCGGCTTCACGATCTCGATATATTGTCCCTCCGCTGCCGCGTCGCCCGCTCGGCGCATGGGCCGCGTGTCTTCGATCCGCACGCACGCGTCGAACGGCAGCGTCGAGGTCGAGAGCGGGAACGGCGCGCCGGTCATGATCTCCACGCACCCTGGACATTCCTCCCCCTCATGTGCCAAGGTGGCTTCCCACGCGCTAGAGGCCCAGATCGGCTCATCGCCGGCCGCTATCGTGCCGCGGACGTGTAGCCGTATGGGCGTCGTGGCTGATGCGCCTGCCGTCAGGGTCGAGGACACGGCGAAGCCGTCCATGGCGGAGGTGTCGAATGAGGGGGAGGCGTGCGGGCTGCGGTAGGTGGTGTGGCATATTCGCCCGAGGGAGTGGGTGATGGGGATTGTCTCGCATTCTTGGGCGAAGGTGGGGATGGCTTGGGTCGCGGCGGATTGGAGGAGGGAGAGGGCTGTTGGGTAGGGGATTGGCATTAAGATTTCAATCGAAGTCGGACTGATCAAGAGAGAGAATGGATGGAGTGCGAAATGCGAATGCAATTGAAAAATGGACTGCGAAGAACGATTGCGATTGCGATTGCAATTGCGAGCGCCGAGTGGAAATGCGAACGCAAGGTCTTTTGATGCTATAACAGCATATACTCAAACTAGAAATACAGTTATCATCAGAAGCACAACAGTTTGTACAGAAATGCTTTCTTGCAGAGAACAAATTGGCTTTCGGTCTGTGGTTCGGTCCAGGAGGAATAGCGGGAAGCTAAGAATCCGGATCCTGACGGCTGTCCTGTTTTGAATGATGTCAATTTGAGCTACCTGAAGTGATCTACCTGGTAGGTAAGGCTACCATTATATACACGGTGGTTTAAAAGAAATATAAAATATAGAAATTCTTGTACGTTGACGATTATGATTATTTAAGCTCGCCGTTGGTGAAAAGACCTGTATACAGACGCGGCAGCGATGCCACACGTATACGTATCCCATACTCCAAGAAATAACGGGTATATTCGATACATAAAAAGCCTCATCCGACTATGCGAAGAATATACCACCCAGTGCCATGACAAACATGCTGACGAATGAAAGTGGGTATTGAGGCACTTGTGTCAAAGGACCTGCGTTGGTCGTGACTTGGGCAGGTGCTGAGGAGGAAGTGCTAGCGCTGGCGGTTTGAACGGTTACTGCTACGGTGGCCGTTGCGCATGCCTTGCCGCAAATGGTTGATGCTGACGGTGAAACAGATACTGTGGTGCTGCCCATTGTCGGTGCGGCCTCGACTGGAGTGGTGACGTTCGTGGTGGTGTTGAGGTAGCCCATTATCTACGCATATATGTTAGCCAGAGGTACATGGCAAGGTTACACAAGCACATCTGAAGCCTCACCCTATCTAGGACGTGCATCGCGCCATTTTGAGTGATGAAATTAGTTCCAATCATCTTCGCATCGTTCAAGTATATCGACCCGTTCTGTCTCGTGACGAGGATCGGATAGCCATTGTATGAATAAAACAGCTCCCCGTCATAGAAGTTGGACGTGTACTGCGAGCTGTTCGTTGCGTGACGCTCAAGTGTGGAAGCCAGTGTGCTGATGTCGGCGGTAGCATTACCCAAGGAGCTGAAGGCCAAGTCGATGGGACAGAAACTGGTGAATCCTCTGGCACAGTTGAATGTGCTAGTTAGGTTTGTGCGATTGAGCGCGTCCACGAAGGATTGGACACCAAATGCCGTCATCGTATTAGTCTGGACCTGGGGAAGAACGAATATGCTGTAGGAAAGATATCGATGTTAGCCTAGTAATTAGACCCGGTCGAGTCACACGGATGAAATGGGAGAGGTGTAGATGAGGGGGGAAGAACTGACTTGTCAACGATGTGGAATAAACCACCTTCCCACACTGCGCCTATAGCATCTATGGAAGCATTGGAGACGAGTCCAGATTGAGCGTACAGGCTCGTCTGATTAACTTGTCGCGATGCCAGAGCTGGCGACTTGGGCCCAACGAAGACCTTCTGGGGGTCCATGGCTCCGGTGGAACTAAGCCCAACGTTGTCGTATCGAGGATCCGTGAGACCCGTCGAGGCTGCCAACCCAGTCGGTTGTTGCAGGTCTGTAGAAGAAAGTGCGCCGTTGAGCGAGTGATATTTTACCAGATCCGTCAAATCTGGCGACTGAAGCCCCTCAACGTTCTGTCCCGTGTAGTTGTAGTATTTGGTAAAGGCATCGTTATTTGGTACCATCACGGTCGTTTTGTTATCGGTCGCATTCCTGGAGGTTAGGGAAGCCGCAATACCAGGCTGATTGATGAGCAGCTGGCGAAAGCGAGAGAGCTGCGGATAGGCTCCTGTTGAGCTGAGGAAAGACTGTGCATTGACAAAGGATGTGCCGAGAAAAAGAAGTAAAGCTGAATGAAGCTTCATCGTGATGGTTGTATCTGCAAGTAACGACTGAATTCACGAAGTAGCTAGAAATCTAATATGGGGATAAATTCGTACGGTGTTGACAGAAGAGGCAAACAGAGTAGTTTGGGATGTCTTGAGGGTTCGGTAGGAACAGGAAGGGCTCCTTCCAGGGGACCCTCGGGAAGCCTTCTGCCGTCTATCCAGTCCCTGAACTTTCTCCTCCAAAGGGCGGCGATGGCAATAGAGTTCCCCAAGTGGCGTCGTGTACCTGTCCGGCCTGCAATGGTCCAGGGACCCGTTGACGAGAGACTGTAGCAGTACCTTTCAGTCCGACAGGCGGGTACACCACAGGGATGCCTCGAGTCACCAACCGTTGCCTTCGCCATCAATCGTTAACCAGTCCCATGTTGTTGCGCAGCTTTAAACCTTGCAAGCTTTTGACGAACGGCGTTGATTTCAGTGAGCGCGATCGATTTCATTCGTGTTCTTCTTACCGCTAAGGCGCTATCCCTGCGAAAGAACAGCGAAACTTGGCAGTAGGGGGTTAACTAACAGCAGCACCGTCTCTTCATAGGCAGCTTGCTGGGGGGCGAGCGAAGTGGCAAGCAGACACTCTCTAACGTTACCACTCGACCGACGGATCAGCTAATCCAATTCGATAGCCGGCTTCCTTAGACGGCCTCTTTGGGGCTTCATTTCGGCAACACGGTGTTCGGATTTGCCTCTTTTGATCAGTGGCTCAAGACCGAAAATAGGTCAAGCCATCCCGTATGAGAAATCGTTCGAAGGGGACCTTAAGGTAGGGACTTGCAATTCAATTCAATCCCCAGAGGGATATAAGTTAGTCTGGAGATGTCATGGCAAATGACCTCTGTGCTGCAAAATATTGGCCGGATTGAGTTTGATTCGATCCTCTAGATCTTAGCGGAGGCGAGAGGACTATTACTGAAACTTCTTCTCTTGAAACACATAATAATTGTACCATCCAACAGAGTCACCAACCTCACCCTCACTCTGTTTGATGTTCAACTGTCGACCGCTATGGCGAAGAGGTGTCTTGTGGTAGCCGGTATACTGTTCGCCCAGGTCGGCAGAGCATCGCCTGGTTTTCTACCAACGCCTACGGCAGCGAGGTTGAATCTAAACTACGGTGAAATCGAGATCTTACCGACTTCATATCCTGGAAGTCCCTCCCAGTTGTTCAAACGACTCAACGGGGATCCTGCGATATGCGGATGGGTGGAGGGTAATGCCGGTGAGCTTCCATTCAATCTTACCAAGCGCGCTCGAGCAGCAACTACTGACTGCCGTCAAGACAACACAGTGTCCTGCAATTCAGGCTATACATGTGCCGCAACGGCTTCCTTCGTTGGTTGTTGTTCGACAGGTGGAGCCGGATGCGCCGCTCTCTACACCACGTGTTCTAATGGAACAGTTTCTGGTCAATCTGCTAACGTTGCCGCCTTGACATGGTTCGCTTGACCTGATCTCAGAGCCTGAAAGCGGTTACTAATTCCTTGTACAGCGAGGGTCGCATACCATACTGTGCGACATATCTTTATGCGTCGGGGTCAGTGGGCTTTGGTTGCGCCGTCACTCCAGGATATACCAAATCGGTCCTGACAACAACCAATTCCGGCGTCAACCACAATCCATTCGCCGGAAGTACAACCTCATCCTCATCGTCCACGTCTACATCCTCATCGTCATCCACTTCCGCGTCCGCATCGGCCACCATTCCGACCCCAAGTCATACAGCGGATCCTAGCCCTTCGGCCTCACCTGCTGCGGCAACTTCAAGTTCGACTTTGAGCCCAGGCGCAATAGGCGGGATAGCAGCTGGGGGCTCCGTCGCGTTGGTGCTAGCGGCGACACTGGCATGGTGTCTACTTCGGAAGAGACGAGGGGAACGCAGTCTCCGCGAATCCACGCTACCCCACCGGACATCCGCCGGTGAAGAAATGAGCTACGGTCCGAGTCCAAAGCCCGAGCAAGACAACTTCTCCTGGCCCATGACACCGGCCGGGTATATGCACAACAGACCGAGGTCGGAGACAACCTTTGACCGCAGCTCGACAAATGCAACCTCCGATGCCGGCCAACTGCCTTTCTCCCCAGTCAGTGGGCGATACCCTCCGGCGGGGGCAGATGCACCGTACTCTGGTCCTACCATCCCTGAGCTGATGACCCACGAGCCATCAAGGCCTTTGGCGAACGTTCAGACTCATGAAGGAGCATAGTATCGCCTCGTCTCGTCTTACGAAGTCAGCCTGGAGTTATGCATTTTAGTGGGCAGTAAATATCAGTCTCACTGGGCGCTTATGAGGGAGGCTTACTGGAGTCAAGGAGCCACAGGATTATGCTTAACCTCATCTGGACTACCTCCGGTCATGTTACATAAAGAGATTGAAGCATGGCAACATAGTCTAGCGTTACACAATGGCAATGGAGATTCACGTGCAATGGACTCCATGTCTTGATAGGGCGTCATTAGCTCGATGCCTGCCAAAAGTAAAACTCATCGACAAGAATCAAGCGCGCCCAGATTAAGTCTTGGACGTCCTTGGACTGCTATAGGGTTGCTGAAGGGCGCTAGGGTTTCTAGCACAGACAAGCGCTCTGTGCAGTAATAAAAGAAGAATATATAATCTAACAACCTCAGAATCAGTGTGCCCGGCTCTGCTAACGCATCTTAGATATGAACAGTGCTGGGTTGATTCAGACGCCTTCCCAAGTCATGAGATCTCCTGCGTGGTCGAACCGAATACCACAGGATTAAATCATGGGTTTGATTCTTGGATCTCTGACTGTTCTTCTTTCTTCTCCTTCAGAGGATCTTTACGTGTCACCTTGCCAGACAGTACTGCTGCGATGAGTGCAGAGAGCATCTTGAAGCGATTGGCGATCTTTTCGATTTCCTCGACGTGGTAGGCATAGGGGTCAGGGCTCGCCACTGATGTGTGTACAATGGGCACCTCATAATCTGATTTCGCCACTCATGTTGACAAGCTTCTAGAAGTTGTCCGGCACGTCCAACACTGTGAGTGGGCTTAGACTTCGGTCGGGCTGATCGAAGCCAAGCGTAGTGTGTAGATACTGAAGGATAAGTCATTGAAGTCAACACTGGCGGGTGGCTCAACAGGTGTTTTTTTCTTTCCCTCTTTTACTGTTGTAGATCTTTGTCTGTATGTCGTTCAAAAGGAGGGTTGAAGCTCTATAGCGGCCAAGCATTCTGAAGATCAAACTATGCTGTAAGATGGCTGGTGATGCATATCATGAGTAAAGAACGTTTCTGACATGTAAGATGCGCACAACAACAAGGCAGAGAGCAAGGCAGACTCGTCCAACGCTAATAACAGACAAGCAGGGCATCACGATTCTGCACCATATCGAGGACTCCGCCCGAAATTGCTCTCACCCCTATTTTGAAGTCGTCGCTCAATGCACAACGAACATCGACGCCCCGCTAGACAGCCCGTGAAAAACGAAATTCCACCTCAGTTGTGCTGTGGGCTCCGGCACCACCGGAAGCTCAATACTGGAGCAATCCTTACAAGCGTTCGTACCCCCAACCTGCGGAATAAGGGTCTCCACTCCTTTGGCTGTATGCGATGCCAGCGCGGTCACGGAGATGGCATCCATCTTGACGGCCGCACGTCCATCCGGGGTGGCAATGACCACTTGAACCGTTTGCCCAGGGAGTGCCTGCGCCGGCCCTGCGGTGGTATTCAAACTCGCTTGCCTGGCTCCAGGTGAGGAGGACCCTGCCGTGACGAGGGGAAAGGTTTTCACCCCGCTGACGCAGTAAGCTATGGGAAAGAATCGGTCATGGTCGTTCTGGAAGCAGATCTCGTTCGCGTCACAGGAACCGGCGGTAGTGGGAGTTTTGACGGGGTACGCGCAGGTTACTTTGTAGGACTTGAGGTCCAGGCTTCCGCTGGTGTGATCGCATGTGGAGCGGACAAAGTAAGGGACTCGGGGTTCGCATTCGATAGCGTGGCTGACATCGCATTTGTGATTGAATGGGGCACTGTGGGCTTGATTCAGTTCCTGGGGCTGTATCACGTCACCATGGCCTGATATGTCGGTAACGGTTATGTCGAAGTCCCTAGGCCTGTGAGAGCTATCGTCAGTCAGAGCATCAAGCCAAAGTTGTCAGAAGCATATATGAGAGTACAATTGGCTCTGTCTGTCGAGTGAACAATTTGGTACTGCCGCCAACAAGAGACACACCATCACCGTGTCTAAGGGCTGATGCGCTGGCTCCTATGCTACAGCTCGCAAGTAGTAGGACCGCGGAGAGGATATGTGACATGCTGGCTTGCTTCGTCGAGCCCAAATATGACGTTGAGATGGTATTGTTTGCGATAAGGAGATGGTGACCAAGAAGATGTTACTCTTTCTTCAGCAATGGCTGATCTGCGAAGCAGTCGTCTATAAAAACAGTAGGTAAATGAGTATTGAAAGGTAGAAAGTGTGGGCTCAGCTGTTGTGGGAGGTGCCTATCTCTAGAGCCCGTGTTTATATATGATAACTGGTGTGTGGCTGCGTTGAGAACGGGCCAGCAAGTTGTTCCAAACATGGTCTTGTTCACGGCTCGCAAAGAAGCATTGCTTTGCAAGCTACTGGAGCCCTACATCTTTGAGGAGAGTGAAAGGAATGTAGAGTCCACATCCCGTTCCTTATCTGTCCCGTCCCTTCGAAACGGCCGCAGTGTTACTCAATGGTGATACAACCAAGTGCAGATGTGAGATTACCAAGAACCCCAAGCCACAGAGGACCTGCGAAAGCAAGAATGATATTATGTTCAAGAATCATGATATAGTACCAGCACAACTCATCCAGGCTTGATATTCAATTCCTCGACGGTCGGGCGTTTCAGAGGAGGGACTTTCAGATCACAATTGAACGGTCAAAGCCACCATGCTTCAAGGCGATGATGGTGCGACACGGCATACATAAAACGGCGGCGCTGGGGTACTCAATATGGGGAAGCTCAATATGGAGACAGGCGCTCCTGAACGAGTAGCTGAGCCCGATAAACCAATGTCAACAATTGATTAGGAATCAAGAACGGCATGGAGTAAACGGCGGAGGCCGTAGGGTTGTTCTGCAGTTGGCTCCGGGCTATGCATCGGTCTCGTGTTGGCCATACATAAGCTACCTGTAAATGTATCAGTCAATGAGTGAGGCTTATGGTAGCTAAGGTAAGGTATCACCATGCCACCGGTGACACTTGCAGGTACCACCATCGCATCACACCTGAACTGAGGTGCAGGTGCTGTCCCCAGCTACTGTCTCAAGACAAGCTGTACAACCACTGGTTTCGCTTTGGTTTGACTGGGCAAACACCCTTTTATTTAATCCAAATCAACAGCTTTTGTTATATTATGCTGGAAATGATAAAGCAGTTCCCGCTATGTCTTCCACACGTGATCATAGAACGCCTCACGTCATCACAAGAATGTCACCAAAATTACCTTATGGGACATGGTGGCAAATAATCTGCCAGCAATTTCTACAAAAGACGCCCGCTCAGGCCTTGGGATTTCAAAACACTCAGGTAACTAAGGTAAACCTGCCTACTGTACCTACCTTAAGGTAATGCCTACTTCTCGGTGGAGATCAATCTAGGGATCTACCATTCGAGAAAAGAACGGTCTTCAAGTCATTAAGGTCATATATGTATTTCACACGGAAAGCAGCAAAGTCGTTTTTGACCCAAGCCTCATATCAAACGCAGCAAATATTTGTTCCGATCCAGAAATTATCCCCGTGACGCTGGATAAGCTACCTTATTTTCTTACTGACACAGACGATTGCGGACAGCTTGTTTGTATTGGCAAGATAGCGAACCCATTCTACGAGTGCTTCAACCTGACAATATTAATATCGTCGGTATCGGGGCCAAGGGTTATTAAAGGAATCTATTTCTAGCTATGCACTTCCATGTGCAGCGGGTCGTCCCCTCTGATACTGCGCCACCACTCACTTTGCTGTACAAGTTCTCCATCTTCACCACCGAGCAAAGCCCAATACTTCTTCAAAAACCACACCCTTGCCTCCCAACTGCGGACGTCCCACGGCGTACCCGTCGAAGCATATCCAGTGGACTCGTCTCGATCCTTCCTGACAAGGCCTGCACCTCCCCAACACACTAAACCGGTAAGCATGTCGTGGAAGAACTCATCCTCGTCAATCGCTTCCTGATGGGTGATGAGATTTTTTCGTAGCGTCGGAAAGGGTAGAATATCTATATACGAATGATGCTTGACCGTTATTTGTTCGCTGCTCGGCCTCAAGTCTGGCTTCAGTGTCTTGAATATTCTCTGCGCTGTGCAAATCATATTTGCTTTGACCATATCATCCGCCGACTCCGCGCTAGACTGGAAGAATGGTGAGAGAGATTGGTCGGCACAGAGCATCTCCTCGGTAATGCCAACATACATTCCAAGAGTATACAGTGCGGCTATAGTGCAGACTGTTTCGATGCGAAGGTTGTTGGCATATGGATCTGCTGCAGTTGCACTCGGTCCAAAGCTGAGTATTTTGACCTCGCCATGACTAAATGGGTCTAGACCTTGTGTCCGTATCTGGACGTGTGGGCTCGCGCAGCCGCAATCGATGGTGGTCGTCCAGTATGGATCGAGGCCGTCGTTGTGTTTCTCACATATGAGAAGGGAAGGATCAACATGTGTTGTGGAATCCCATACGCTCAGTGCCGATAGGGTATCGTCTGACTGTGACATAAGGTGTTGACATTCTCCCGGACTCGCTGCAGATGAACTGAAAACAGATATATCCAAAGCATCATAAGCTGGGAGGCTCGGTGCAATGGTATTCTGGGGTTTCTGGATGAGCCATGCGTTGTGACTGCCTCGGGTGGGCCTGTGCTCGCAACTGGTGTTCTTTCAATAACGCCGCTCTGCGTAGTAGATGCTGCATGTGCTTCGAGACGATCCAGGCGCTCACGAAGCTTTTCTCCTAGACGAGTAATCAGTATTCGTTTTCCCAGATATTCCTGTGCCCATGATCCATTGGTTGGTGACATGCCGATGCCAGAGACGACGTGCACTCACGGGACTTCTTTTGTGCTTGAATGTTCTGTTGCCGTCTCCTCTCTGGGTCACGGCGGACAGGTTTCTGTTTCTCCTTTCCCACACTTTCACTCCGTTGTATTGCCCCTGGAGTCTTTGATGACATCATGTATATAGTTTAGTCACTGAGGCAATTCTAACGGACAACATGCCTAACGTTGCGCGTCATCCACCTAGGTAGGCAGCCAAGTTGGGAGACGTGTTGGGACATGTGAAAGAGTGATTACTTCGTAGAATAGGTAGGTAGGTAGGTAATTTATTCCGCCCGGAGGCACTACGCCTAAAGGGCTCTAGCGCTATCATCCTGTCAAAACTATTGCTACGTCCATGTCCCACAAAAAGCCCTTACTGAAACGTCTTT